>Ga0247841_10002439_pt1 | contig 37131 bp, 36 predicted proteins | sample LaCruzMarch2015__2_FD_192410 | JGI IMG/M metagenome (GOLD analysis project Ga0247841, IMG submission 192410) | Freshwater microbial communities from meromictic Lake La Cruz, Castile-La Mancha, Spain - LaCruzMarch2015_18m | ecosystem: Environmental > Aquatic > Freshwater > Lake | place: Spain... | reverse complement strand
AGTAGAGAAAGGAAAAGCGACAAGAACAATCAAAGCAGGACAAACAATTTACATAAAATTAAAAGCCTCTGATGAGGGGTATGAGGATTACTTCACCGCGCCAGTAATGCTTTGGCCAAATAAAACCTACAACTTTAACGTAACCATGCTAAAACAAATCTCTGAGCCAGGGATAAAGTATGACAATAAAGTTTACAATGAGAGTGATGCTCCCGTACAACAAATGGCTCCGGGGAAAAAATACTACGCAAAGTTCTTGGTGAACTCTGATAAACAATACAACCAAGTAATGTTCAATTTCAGAGCAGGAAAAGAAGCCCTGCTAGAAAATGATATTATTGAAATTGATTCAGTGGAAGCAGCCAACATTACTTCAGAAACAAGAGGGACAACTTACGATCCAACAAAAGGATACGCGTTTGACTCCGAGCACACCACTGACGGGCTTGCAAAATGGAGCAACACTTTTTGGAACAACTTCGGGAGAGGAACAAGAGAGGTAAAAGTTAATTTCAGAATAAAAAAGACTGCGGGGCAAAACAAAGAAATCCAATTCTTCTACAAAGCGAAATTTGATGACACAAGAGTCCCTCCAAGCAATGCACAGCAAGACTTTTACGCTGACACTTACAGTTCAAACGTTTATTTTGTGGGAACAGAAGCCGAGTGCGTTGAAGGATTTTGCGCAAGCTCAGAATGGCTCTACTCAAAATCGGATGAACTCTACATTGATTCGCCCTACTCACTAAAACAAGTAACTGACTACACCTACCACCTAACTCTACTGAACAATTCAGAAATTGATTACGGAAAAAGCGAGAAAAAAATTTACTTAAACATTAACGTTGTCGGAGATGAGGGCGAAGATAAAAGAGTAAAAATAAAGAATTACAAAATAAAAGACTCTCTTGGAGAAATAAATAACCAAAACGAAATATTCTCAGTAAATAATATTGAACTAAACACATTTGCAAAAAACGCTACTGCGGACATTACTATGGATATTGAAGGACTAAAAGAAGGGGCGGACATAATAAAGTTTGAACTAAAATCAGAAGGAAGAATCATTTACACAAAAGACGTTTCGTTCGCAATAATCTCACAAAAAGATTTCACAGTAAGCGTTTCCCCTCAATTCGTTCCCGCGCTAATGAACACCCAACTTGAAGTGGTAGTGCTTGATGAGAAAGGAAACTACTTGCCTGATGTAAGCGTAAAATCATTCGCAAAAGAAACCGGTTTTGAACAATACTTGGTTGATTCTGATGAAACCAACAGGTTAGGAAAAGCGATAGTTGATTCAGGAGCGCTCTTCCAGCAAACAAAAGTAATACTCGAACTCGCAAAAGAAGGGTACGCAAGAAAAACCCTCTCACTAACAGTTTCAAGCGAAGCAATAGCATCCTCTCCCGATCAACTACTTGTAGAACTAAACACTTACTCAAAGAGAGAAGAAATTAAAGAAATAACTTTCGCAAACTTCACTCAGCAGAACCTCCAATTAAAATCAATCTCTCTTGATGCGAAGTTTGATGATGTAATAAACGAGGACGCAATGAACGCTTACTTTGAAGAACTCACAAACGAGGACAGATTAATAAAAGCGGAAGACACGCTTGATGTAAAACTATTACGAATCAGGTTAGCCAACTCCATAACTCAGGAAAACTTTATCGAACCAATAATGATTGAGGGGGACTTGAAAGCAACATTTGAGAACAAAGCGCTCCACATCCTTTACGACGTAACAATCCCACTAACCCTAAATGTATCCTCGCAAGCTGAGGCGGGGGAGGACTGCTTAATACTAAAACCGACCACAAAAACCACTGCTACAACAGAAAAAGCCATGGCGAGATTCTCTTTCGAACTAATAAACGCGTGCGCATCAGACGGAGTAAATTTGCCGCTTGAAGCGCTATCAGTAACCTCCTCCTCAGAAATACCAGGGATTGCTGAAGTAAGCGTGGTAAGCTCAACTGGCCTAGGAGGACGAACCGCGCTTGATGGGGGGAATAGAATAATAATCGCAAAAATACCCGAGAACGCAAAAATGTTTGGAACACTCACATTCGCTCCAGGAGAGGACGCGATAGGAAAAACAGTAACCATTCCAATAAGCTTTGAAGCAAAATTCCAAGGACAAAGCGTAAGATCAAACCCAAGCGCGCTAAACTTTGTAACAAATGTAATCAACTTGAAAGAATGCATGAGCATAAACTCAGACTCTGCCCCAATTGGTTTTAAAGAAAAAGCAAAAATAACAATAGACACAAGCGCCTGCCTCGGACAAAAAATTGATGTAATATTATGCAAAGGGGACTCAGGATGCTCAGGCGGAGTAGAAGGAAAAATAACTCTAAGCAAAAAATCTTTTACTTTACAAAACAAATCCCAAGAAGTGGACGCTTACGGGCCTTCTTTACCAGGAACTTACGGAGTAACGGTTCACGCGCGCGCACGCGGAAGCACGGGATTCACTTACATTGGAGAAGTACCAGTATCCTTCACTGAACCCGAAGGAAAATTCTTCGCGCTAAACAAAACAGAACTAATGCTAGTAGGCGCAGGCTCACAAGACGCAGTAATACTAACAAACAAAGCACTCACTCAAGAAGTAAGAGTAAAAGCGAACGGATGCGTGTGGGGCGAAGAAGAACCAGACATGGACTGGATGCAAGTAATGGGCGGAGCAATGCTAGGCGCAACACTAGGAAACATGATAGGACAAGGATTCCAAACAAGACCCCGAGAAGGAGAAAATACTGCAGCGGATAGGGAAGCTGCTCAAAATAATCTTACAGGCGAACAAGTTGCAATTGAAAGGAATGTGAGAAATGATTTAACTACAGGGGCTAATAGTATGGTTAGCTCTGCGGATGCGACTCAGACTGGACTTGAGGGCAGTGTTGGGGCAATTGATTCTATTAGTGGTAATATGGGTAGTCGTGCTACTGGGTTATCTTCAATGGAATCATCTTTAACACCTGAAGTTGTGGGGGATGCAAGTATTCCAGCTGCCGGAGAAGGCTTCGTAGGTACAATCCAAGATTCGGCGGGTAGAAGTTACACTGTTGAAAATCGTTCCGATCGTAGTCAAGTCATTACTATGTATCAGGATGGTACTGCTCAATATTCTAAAACTTATAACGCTGACGGGAGTACTGTTACTGCTAGATTTGATACCCCTGTACAAAGCTCTGTAGGTTATCCTCCTGCAACTTTAACTACTGCAAGTAATGGAACTGTAACTTATTCCGAAACTGGAGGAAATGGGTTTGTTAGAAATAACGCTGGAACAACGTATAATGTTACAACCGGAGGACAACAGTACACTTACAATAACTCGGGCACAACAAGAACATATTCTCAGGGCGCAAACTCAATGTCAATAACTGGAAATAGTACTATTGTAACAACCCCGACCGTTACAAAAACAATCCAGACTACAAACGGGGTTACAAACACTTCCTATTCCGGAAGGACTACTTTGAATGGAACAATTAATCATTCAATTCCTGTGACAATAACTCAAACAAGAGTAACGGATGCTTCAGGAGTAAATGCTCAAACCAGGTATACTGTTCAAACAACAAGCACTGGAAGAGATTATTCTTACGGTTCACAACAAGCTTTCCAAAATAATGCTGGAAGAGATATTACTTCTAGGGTTTACAATTCAGACGGAAGCGTTGATTATGGGTATAGATTAAGTTCGAATTGGTTTGTGAGACAATCCAGCCGACCTTCTTCAAATTATTCTTCAGGTTCCCAAACTACTGTAAACCCAATGCCGCTAAATACTGGCGCTAGCGGGTGGAGAAGTGCAACTAACTCTCCTTTGGACGCGAGTATTAAAATTGCTAAAGCTTCTTTCTCCGCTTTGCATTTCCCTGCGCTAAATCCTGCGCCAGTTAAGAGTGATGGGAACAAAATTAGTTTTACTTTGTGGGCGGGTCACCAGCAAGGATGGTTCACACTTATCGGAGCAATAGCTGGGGGAGTTTTGGCTTACATGAGTCAAGAGTTTGATTGCGCTGATGAACAGTACGACCAAATAGTTTCATACACTGACTTTGTGATTTTGTTGCAAGGAGAAAACATTACTGTTACAAACCCTGCTGGGACTACCACTACTGAGAGAGAAATCCCTAGCGACGCAGGGGCTTTGGGCTTCTCGCTTGACGGGATAAGCGCGGCTTGGAATTTTGAGGACGCGGATTACTCGGATGTTGAAAATGTAGGAATAACTTTCTCTAATGGCGGACTAAATGATCCAATGCCAAGGTACGGAACTCTGACAATAGGGGCAACGGTACACAAGCACGGAACACTAACTGGACTTTTAGGGACAAGCACTACCACAACCACAACCTCAAGTTCAACGACTACTGATTATGACGTTTTATGCACCGAACCAACTTTTGGAAATTATTGGATTGGGGATACTGACGAGGACGGGAAGTGCTCAAGCATAAGCACTTCTGATTATTCGCAAAAGTATCACATGAGAGTAATTAGCGGAGAGCCTGCTGGAGAAGAAGCATTCATTAGAAAAGCGACTTCATGTTACTCCGGAGCATTAACAGGGTCAACAGGAAAACAAGCATTGCCAAAAGTTTTACTAGATTGGGACTGGGACTCAATCTCGCAAGACACTTGCGATTACACTAACCCTGAGTACGTTTATTGTGATGCTTCACAATTCATGATAGCGTTAACAAAAAAACTCGCAGCGCTTGACGAATTCATGGTTGCAAATGGGGAAAAGTTCTCCTGCCCGCCTGACATGATTGAGGAAACAGTACAATCCTCCATGGATGAAATTAATTCACAAACAACAAGTGTTCCAACAGGATTTATTGGAATAAGCGAAATGAGCGTGAACACTATTGATGATGAAACAACAGTTACTGTCACGGTTCAAAACAAATCAGGGGCAGCGCAGGAAACTTTCTTATCCTACTCGTTAAAGAGCGTTGGGCAACCTGACCAAGACCAAGAAGTATTCACAGCGCCTGTGGGAGAGTACGAAATAGAATTCACTTTTGATACCCCACAATCTGACGACTTGTATTACTTTACAGCAATAGTGAACGGAGAGAAAGGAGACAGAACTCCAGTAACTAGAGTGTTCATTAATAGGGATGCGCCAAGCGATTGTTGGGTACAGCAAACAACAAGACCAATGGCGGGAATACCCGGATTACTTTACTACACCGCAGGGATTGACCAAGTAACTTACACTGACAGAATTAGGGATGATGTTGATCTTTACAACACAATAAACTTCGGAGTGTACTTAACAAAAGATGCTTACACCGAGGACTTCTTTAGCGACTTCAAACAATACTACCGAGAAACATTATTGCAAAAAGTAAACGTTGATGCAACTCAGCGAGCAATAGTGGATTACATTACGAGCGGAAACTTTAAGATAAAGAAAAAGTTCTCAGGAGATAATGTAGTTGAAGCAGGACTTTATGATGTTTGGGTAAAGCTTGATGCTCCTAGCGCGTTTAGAGTAGTTGACGGGAACAGTACAAAACTTAGTGTGGAATTATTACTAGTAAAAAAACCAAGCGTTGATTCACCATTTTACAGCATGCCTTTTGACGGAGTGCTAGGACAAACAGGGGGAAGACAGGGGTATGGAAGCACTTACAAGAATGCAGTGAACTCTGAAAACCTAATTACAATAAGCAACTTTGGAACAAAAGTAACAGCGTTTGAGAGCGGAGCAAGCAACGGGATAACCACTATAACAACAAACACAAAAACAAGCTTTGACGCAATGAATGCTTCAGCACTAACAAGAGGACAATTAGGAAGCGCAATAGTTTCAGGTGCAAGTGCGGAACTCGTACTCACTCCAAATTACGCGACCCCAATAATAGCAAGACACTCAATGGAAGGAACAAGCGGAGAGATGTCATTCGCGCTTGAGAACACAAAGAAAGCAGTTCCTATCGGAGGAAATTTGAGTTACTGGACAGGCGCAGCAAAAAGCAAGGACTTTTACGGAGGAAACGCAATTGACCTCTTCAACAACTCTCCGGATTACAAACTAACAAACCTAGGGGACAACATTTACGGATTCACTTTCGATGACACCACACGCGCAGGAAGCATGTACCTAAAATCAGTGTTCTTTGTTCCACAAGACGAATCAAGATACAACCTTGTGGCAAATAGCAACGGGACAAGCTTTTGGACAACAAGCTCAGACTTCGCAACAAATGTTGAACTATTAGGAATACCGGGAATGAAGTACAACAACCTCCAAAATGGTTCCTACATTAAATCCCTCCAAGACCTCTTTGATGCGGTTGCGGAAGGAAAAGTTTGTGTATCAAGCGACGGAGCAAGTAGCAGCTTCTGGTGGAACCCAACAGTAATAGAAAACACAACAGGCTCAACCACAAGCCAAGGCGCAAAAGAATTAGAACTCGTTGGGTCAAGCTGAATTATAACCAATTTTGAAAGCCAAACTTACTCTTCTGCCGAAAGGAATATATAGTGTTTGCACTATGTTTAGTGTAATTAGTGTGGTTTGTTATGAGTAAAAATGTTACGTTAACTTTGTCAATTCCTGCCGAACTAAAAAACGAGCTCAATGAATTAAAAGGAGTTAATTGGTCGGAAGAAACAAGAACTTTCCTTGTTGGGCGTGTTGAAAGGTTAAAATCGCTAAAACTACTCGATGAGGCACTAAAGGACAGCAAATTAACTCCTGCGGCAATTGACGAAATTTCAAAAAAGATTAATAAAGGAATTGCGAAGAAACATGAGCAATGGACAAAGAAGAACTGAATTTGGTTGAAGGAAAGCTAATTTTTGGTGATGAAAAGCTAATTTTAGTAGTTGATACAAACATTGTTCTTTCGGCGCTTCTAAAGGAAGGATTAACAAGAAAAATTCTTTTAAGCGGAAAGTTAATTCTTTTTTCTCCTCAAGAGCTTTCTTTTGAGGTTGAGAAACACGCTTTGGAACTTGGCACAAAAGTTGGATTAAATAAAGAAACCTTTCTGCTCTTGTTTGAATTTATTTTCAAAAAAGCGGGAATAACTCAAGTAAATCACAAAAATTACACTGCTTTTTGCGAAGTGGCAAAAAGTGTTTGCCCTTTTGGGCACTTGCAGGACTGGCCATTTATTGCTCTTGCGCTAAAAGAAAACGTTCCTCTTTGGAGTAATGACTCCGCTCTTAAAAAACAAAATTTGGTAAAAGTTATCACAACTCCTGAACTAATTCAAAAACTTTCCCTCAACCCAAAGTAATCCTTTTATACCTGAAAAAACCTATTAATAATATGGAAATTTTTTTGCTCCAAGCGCTTTTATCCATAAAATTACTCCCCTTCCTTCTATTATTTGACGAGCTCTTCTCAGATATGACACTTGTCCTCAAAATCTTTGTACTATTGACAATAATCTCTTACGTAACGCAACACTTGGGGAAAGGACCACTAGCATTAATGCTAATTGCGGTTCTCTCTTGGTTCATTATCTTTGATTACTTCATGCTCTTTGGAGGAATATACGTTTTATTTATGATACTTGTTCTTGGCGGAACACAAATATTAATGGATATCTTTATCCTTGCTCCCCAAGCGGCTATGGAGCAATCCATGGGTGGGGGAGGGGAAGTAGAGAACCAACCCAATAGTCATGATGCTAGAGAAAGACAACAAAGAATGATGCACATGAGGCAAAGAATGAGAGCAATGTAACTCTTTTGGGAATTGGGATTTTTTTTAAGAGGAAAGGAAGAAAAAAATAAAATGGTGTAAAAAATGTTTGAGTTAATTGAGATGATAAAAATTATTGGGACAAAAGAGGCTAGAGGGATGAATGAGAAAGGAAACTTCATCCTAATAGCGTTAGGATTAATGGTGGCCTTAATCTTCCTACTCCCTGTTCTAATGTACGTTTTTGAACCAATTGACATTATAGTAAAAATCTTTTTAATTTTTGTAATCTTTAGCACGGTAAGAGGGTACTTGGGGAATGGGGTACTAACCCTCCTAATATCCGGAATATTAATTTATTTTTTAGTAATAAAATGGTGGTGGGTGGGGGCAACCGGATGGTTTGCGCTAACACTAGCAACATTTGGGATATTCAGCATAATTACTTGGGGATCAAAAACAGTTATTGACCTAACCAAACCAAAGATGTGAAAGGGTTAGGTTAATAAAGCAAGGAAAACAATAATATTTAGAGGGATGAGAAAATGCAATTACCGATACTAGCTATTGATTTCGTCGGGGCGCTACAAGGGGGAGACATTTTCTTAACACTCGCACTAATATTATTTGTTATTTATTTCCTTTGGATTTACGCGTGGGCAAAAAAACAAATCGGGCCAAAACTAGGAATTATTCTAACCCTCCTAATAACCTACCTGCTCTTCTACCAGTTCCCTGAACTAATTTGGGTTCCTTTTTTACTCTTCCTTTGGTCAATATTCGGAAAAGACCTTTTGGAGAGAGTGCCAAAGTAATTTTTAGGTGCCAAAAATGGATTTGCTAACATTTTTAATCTCCCTAACCTTGTTAGGGTTTGCTGTACAGCTTGGAGAATTTTGGATAGTTGTCGGCGCAACACTAATACTCGTTCTCGCATCAAAAGATGTTAAAGCTAGTTTACTATTAATTTTGTCAGTATTTGTTTTGTACGTAATAAATGGAATCGGGATGAAAGAATACTGGATATTTGCGGTATTCGGTTTGCTCGCAATAGGTTACTTGCTTGGGTTAGGAAAAGAAGAAGCTCCTGCTGATCCATACGCTGGACTCTTGGGTGGAATGGGCGGCGGCGGAATGGTGTGAGCGTATGAACTTTCCAGCTTTCATAACCTCCCTCTTAATTGGACTCGCCCTAATAATGCTAAATGTTGAGTGGCTTGGGATAGTTTTCCTCATCCTTTGCGTAATATTTTTTATTGATGAGCCATTGAGAAAACACTCTAAAGGCGCTTGGGAGGATATGAAAAAAGCTGAAGGCACTTCCCCTGAAGCAAAAATAGAGACTTACGCGAAAGGATTCTCAAAACAATTCGCTGACGGACTGGTGCAAGCGCCCGAAACAAAATACAGTGTAAAAGGAATTTCTCACAAAACCCCAAACATGGCAAAAAATTTTTTTACTGAACTAAAAGACTTATTTGGAATGAAATAATTAGTTGTTTGAAAAGGATTCATTTTTTAGAAATAATCTTTTTTTAAAAATATCCTTCTTTTATACAAATAATTTTCCGATTTAAAAAAGGTTTTTTTTGTTTTTGATTCACTTTTTCGCTTCAAGTTCAGTGAGTATTTTTCTATTAGTTTCAAGAACGTTTTTCATAAGCTCAAGAGTAGCTTTTGTGGTAGAGGACACATCCTCAACTTTTTGCTCAAGCGTACTAATCCTGTAAGAAAGAGTGCTGTCCACTGTTCCACTAGGGGCTGTGCTGACCACTTGCTTTACTTCATTAAGAGTTTTTGCCACATCGTCAATCTTCTGCTCGTGAGCGTCAAGCTTATTGTGAACGGAAGTGTCGCTTAATTCTTGTGTTTCAGCTTGAGTTTGGATTTGGCTTTTCATTAGAGCGATGTCCTGTTGTTGAACTTGCTGAGATTGAGGAGCGCTTTGCGGGGAGGGGGTTTTAACTTTACTTACAATTTGCACCGCTTCCTCCTGAGAAAGACCAGTGTCAACTAGCGTTGAGAGAATCGTCGGCTCGTCAATTCCTGCCTCAAGCATTCGCTTAACAGTATCAGCCATTATTTGTTCATTAATCATTCCATTCACTACTCTTCAAATTCAGTTCTGTAAGAATTAGTAAAGTAAGGGTTTTTAGGTATTTAACCTTTTTGCCCTCTAAAGCAAGAGGAAAGTTTTGTTTTCAGAAAGGCATAAATAGTGAGAAATACTTATTATGAGCAAGAATACTGCGAGTGCGTTTGAATGGATTTTAGGCTGGATTTTGGTCCGTGGGAGACAATTTTTTTGGGGCAAACCTACGGGCACGAAGTGGAAATAGTGTCAAACCCTGAACACTTTTTCATTGTAATAATTTATGACAAGAGGGACGGAAAAAAAGTGGGGGCGGTTATTGAAGGGTACAAATCCTACTTTGCCAAAGGATTAATGGAGGCATTCATTCAAACATTGCCCAAACCAAGTTTTGGGATATCAAAAACTTTTGGAGAAAAAGTGAGTAAAGTATTCTTTTTATCATTCGAACCATTTTATGTGGATTTTTTAAAAGAGGATTTTACTAGAAAAATTGATTCAGAAATACAAAAAACTGAGGAGAACGCTTCAACAATTATTGATCTTGCGAGAGCCTCTTCTCTTGACCTTAAAGAATTGTCCACGGTTGCAAAAGCGGATTATGCTTCGCTCCTTGGGGATCCTTTCACAATTAAGAGTCTTGTGAGCGGACAAAAGCCCTCAGATTTGTCAAGAATTGATTTATCACAAAAAACTTATTCTTCTGAAGAAAATGCTCCTATTATACAATTGGGGTTAAGCAAAACAAGGGAAATTATTCGTGAGGGAGTGGAAAACTTAAAGAGAACCCAAATTGTTGGACAGGGTGCGGCTTTGCAATACTCCCTATATATATTAGCCGAAAACTTTTTGTTAGAGAATATTCCGGTAATTGTTTTTGATTCAGCTGATTATTTTGACGGGTTAAGCACGGGCACCGCGGATTCGCCAACACTAAAAGATGAACTTGTTGAATTTGAGCCGATAGGGTTCTCGGTAAGACAATTCGTTGCAAAAGACGCAATAAAAATATCAATGACAAATACGGATGTATTCTTTTTGCTGGATCTTATAGGAATAAAGGATAATGAATTTCAAAAAAATCTTTCACTATTCGCTTTCACCTCCAGAGTTAATACCCCTGAGGAACTAATTGGGAAAGTTCTTGAAACAAAAGAACTTTCAGAATACGAGAAACTTCGTGCGGAAAGAATAATAAAAATTATTGATAAACAATTCAATGGATGCTTTGGGGCTGAACTCCCTGCCGCGGAACTAACAAAAGCAGTTCCTGGAAAACTAGGGCGAGCGGTAATAATTGATACGAAAACTCTTTCCAAGGAAGAAAAAATTCTTTTCATGCACACCGTAATAAGACAACTAACAAAAGGCTCTTCCCAAACACAAAGCACAAACGCTAGCATTTTGATTCCTGAAGCACAACTCCTTTTTGACCAAAGTTCTGAAAAAGCCACAACCGCAATTCTGAGACTGGAGAATAGGGGGGTAGGGGTAGTGCTTGGGGTAGAGAAAGAACTCCCAAGCGAAATTTCTCAAACAATGAGCGCAAAAATTAGTATCGTCAGCGGAAAAGATTTAGCAGTATCTATAAAAGGAAAAAGAAATTATAGAGTAATACTAAGACCAAGTTTGAGCGGAAGCCCGAGAATTTGAGAAACAAAAAATTCTTATCAATTAAATGAAATAACTAGTTTAATAAATTTAAAAAAATTTGTTTAATAGGGTCAAAAAAATAGTTTTATTGAGTTCCTTTTTCTTTTATTCTCTTATCAATCAAGTCCCTAACTTGCGAAAGAGTAGCAAATTCAAGCGGGTTAATTGAATCAATAACGTACTTTAATTCTTTTAGTGACTCTGTTGTTGCGGTTCTTGAACGCATGTCCTCAACTTGAGCTTCAAGAAGCGCAACTTTTTGTCGCAAGGACTCAACCTCAGCGCTATTAGCTCCTCCCTCGTTTACGACCGCGGGGGCGTTATTAACCTTGTCTTCAAGTGACCTAATTTTTTTATTCAAAACAACCAAATTTCTGCCCAAAATCTTCTCATTCCTAACAAGGTACTTAATTTTTTGGGTAATTAAAAGAATGCTTGAGTTAAGTGCTCTAATATCCTCCCTAATACCGCCCTGCATAGGGACAGAGCCCTGTATTGGGGCGCTTTGCTGCATTTGACCACTTTGTTGTTGAGCTTGGGGATTTGCTCGATCAGGTCTAGGCATAAAAACCACGTATTAAAAAAGACAAACAACGAATGCTGTCTTCATATTAAATAGGTTTTGATACTTAAAAAGTTATTGTATGCCAAAACCAAAAGGGAAAGAAAAAGTGCCAAAAGAAACAAAAAAAGCACTAAAACAAACTCCTAAACACCCCCCTACAATTAGTGAAAACTCAAAAGAAACTGCTTCTCCTAAGGAAGAAACTAATTTGACCCAAAACAAAGCCCTCCTCCTTGATGTTACTTACTTTGATGAGAGTGGAAGCTCCATCATTGCACTATTTGTTTCAAATGAGGGAAAGAACTACTGGCTGAAGGATAAGAATTTTGCGCCATACCTCTATGTGCTCTCAACAAAAGGGGAGAAAGAAAAAACAATCAAAGACCTTGAAGGGTACAATTTTGGGAGTGAGGAAAGATTCAAAATCCAAAAAGCCCAAAGCACAGAAATGGAAGTTAATGGTAAAGAGGTTCTAAAAGTTAGTTTCAAACGAGTAACTCACTTAGTTCAAGCGAGAAAAATATTTTCAGAAATGGGGTACGAAAAGTACGAGTATGATATTCCTTACGCGAAACGCTACCTCCTTGACAAACGCTTAGAACCGGGGAACTGGGTAGAATTCGAAATTGTTGGAGAGGAAGAGTTCAATCCTGACAGGAACCAATACTTAATCAAACCGCAAAATACTTTCAAGAAAAAAGAATACAATCCTGCTGGTGAAGAAGAAATTGAAGAAGCGGTTGGCGGGGTAATTGAAGGGAAAGCGAAAGTGGTTGAAGGAATAAAAGTACTTGATGGTCCGTTTGGGGGAAGAGCGCTTTCTTACGATCTTGAAACATTTATGGGGAAAAAATTTGGGATTGGACTAGAACCAATAGTAATGATTTCAATTGTGGCTAATGATATTGGACTAGAAGATGGAAAAAAACCAAATTATGAACGAGTAATGTCCTACAACACCCAAAAAGTGAAAGGGTTGCAAATACTAAATTCAGAGAAAGAAATAATTGAAAAACTAACTCAAGAACTCAACCACGAAGGGAATAGTTTTATTATAACTTATAATGGAGATAATTTTGATTTTGCTTACACAAGGGATAGGGCAAAAAAATTCGGGTTAGAGTTCAAAGTTAATGGGTTTGAGCCGCGCACAGTGAGACACGGACTTGATAATGCGGTGCGCTTACAAGGAATACAACACATTGATTCCTTCCAAATAGTAAAACTCCTTCAGCGAACCGGCGCTATTAACACGGTGAAGATGGACATTGAAAGCGTTTCTGAAAAAGTTTTCGGGGAGTACAAGGAAAAAGTTTTTCCAAAAGAGATTAATGAAGCGTGGGAAGGGAATGATATTAAGAAACTTGAAAGGGTGGTGGATTACAACTTAAAAGATTCAAGAACCGCACTAAAAATAGCTAAAGAATTCCTTCCGCTATTTGTTGAAGTATCAAAATTAACCTCCCAAACATTATACGAAACTACTAGAAGTTCCACCTCGCAAATGGTTGAGGATTTATTACTAAAAGAAGCGCACATTAGAAAAGTAGTTGCGCCAAACAAACCAAAAGAACCAGAAATTAATGAAAGAACAAACAACCCAATTAAGGGCGCGTTTGTGAAAGAACCAATCGCGGGCTTGCACGAAAAAATTGCAGTGCTTGACTTTGCTTCGCTTTACCCAAGCATAATAATTTCTCACAACCTCTCTCCGGAAACACTAAACTGTAAGCACGAAGAATGCAAAACAAAAAATACTTCCCCAGATGGCACTTGGTTTTGCATGAAACAAAAAGGATTGTTTCCAGAAATACTTGAAAGACTTTTGAAACAAAGACTCACACTAAAACGCGAGTATAAACGAAAGAAGAAAGAAGAAGGGATTGATGATAAAGTGCTCTTCGCTAAACAATGGGCGCTAAAAATTGTGCTAAACTCAGTATATGGGTACCTTGGATACCCGCGAGCAAGATGGTACTCACGCGAATGCGCAAGCGCAACTACTGCATTCGCTCGCGGATACATTCACGAAACAATAAAAAAAGCCGAGAACGCTGGCTTCAAAGTTTTATACGCTGATACAGATTCAAACTTCCTTGAAATGTTTGACAAAACCAAGAAAGATGTGGAAGATTTTGTTGAAAAAGTGAATAAGGAACTTCCAGAAGGAATGGAACTAGAAATTGACGGGATGTATAAGAGAGGATTATTTGTAACAAAAAAAGAGGGAGGGGCGGCGAAGAAAAAATACGCTCTCATTGATGAGAAGGGAAATTTGAAAATTGTTGGATTTGAGTATGTTCGAAGAGATTGGTGCAACACTGCTAAAGAAACCCAAAAAAAAGTAATTGAACTCGTGCTGAGCCAAGGAAATCCTGGGGAAGCTGCAAGATTTGTTAAAAATGTTTTAAACGAACTCAAAAGCGGAAAAATTCCCAAAAAAGATTTAGTAATAATGACACTCTTGAAAAGAAACCCTAAAGATTATGACGCTATTGGTCCTCACGTTGCCGCTGCGGAGAAAGCGATTGCCAGAGGAAAAGAACTTGGGGTGGGAAGCATGCTTTCTTTTATAATTACAAAAGGAAACGATAAGGCAAGCATCTCTGACAAAGCCGAGCTTGAGGAATACGTTGAAGAAGGCAATTATGATGCGGAATATTATATTGAAAACCAAGTACTTCCCGCGGTAATAAAAATTTTGCAAGAACTGGGTTACTCTCGCGAGGATTTACTCCACGGCGGGAAACAAACTGGACTTGGGGCTTGGAGCTAAAAGGCGAAATTTGAAAGGCTTTTTTATATTTAACTAAGAAGGAATTTATTATGGAAACCGAAGTTATTAACGCGCACAAAAAAGCCGGGAGCGTTTGGAAGAGCGCAATAAAACTTGCTCAAAAGAATGCTAAAGAGGGGAAACTCTTCCTCGAACTTGCTAATGATGTTGAGAAATTAATTCTTGAAGAGGGGGCAAAAAGTGCTTTCCCAATAAATTTAAGCATTAATGAGGAAGCTGCGCACCTTACTCCGAAGTGGAATGATACTTACGCGCTCAAAACGAGTGATATTTTGAAGATTGATATTGGGGTTGCTGTGGACGGGTACATTTGCGACGGGGCGGTTAGCGTAAATCTTGATAATAAATTCACAAAACAAATCGAGGCAAACGAACTTGCGCTTGCTAACGCTATTAGCGTTGCGGAGTACGGAAAACCTGTTGAAAAAATGGGGGCGGAGATAGAGAGAACCCTAAAAGAGAAAGGATTTAATCCGGTGTATAATCTTGGCGGGCATGGATTGGGGAAAAATAACATTCACGCGTCTCCCCAAATACCAAACCACAAAGGCGGGTCAAAAGCAAAACTTGAGGAAGGAGCGATAGCAATCGAACCATTCGCTTCCACAGGAAGAGGAAATGTATCAGAAGTTTCGAACGTTGAAATATTTTCTTTAGAAAAAACTTTCGGGGTAAGAAACCCTGCCGCGAGAAAATTACTTGAGATAATGAAAATTTATGGCGGGCTTCCTTTCGCTGAAAGATGGTTGCGAAAAGATGCTGAATCAAATAAACTTGAGCCTTTTCAAATAACGCTTGCGCTAAAAGAACTAATGAAATCAGGGTGCGTTCACTCCTACCCAGGGCTAAAAGAAAGCAAAGGAGCGATGGTAACACAAGTTGAGAAATCGCTTTTGATTCTTGAAGACAAAACTATTGTGCTTGGTGAATGAGTATTAGGGACTCGTTTTTCCCTTGTCCTTCATTGTCAACAACCAATCCCTAGCGTCCTTTTCGTTCGTGAAAATCTTTATTGGGAAAGGCTCTTTTTTTAGGTTCATTAAAAAACTAATTCCACTTACTACAAAATTACTTGACGGTCCAACAACTACCGCCGAAGCTTTGGTTATTGCTGTAAGTTCAGGGCTTAGTAGTTTTTTATAAGTTCCTGTGAAAAGATAATTAACATTACTAAAATCAATTAAAACAAGAGCTGGTTTTCCGCCGGAAATCTTTAAACAAGATTTAATATACTCATCAGCGTCTCCTTCAGTAAATTCATTTCTCTGAAAGAAAAGAATATGCACGATTCCATTTTCATCATTCCAAATTTTGGCTAAATTAGTAACAATCGGTTCAGACATAATAACACTAATTTATTCTAGAATCAATCAAATTATATTCAAATCAGGAAGATTTAAATATTATTAAATTAGCAAAAACAGAAGGTTTTTATTGATTTAACTTACCAATTTGTCATGCTGATTAATAAACAAGCTGAAGAATTAAACTCAATAATAATTAAATCCAACCCGGCAGTTTTCCAAATGCTGTCTGAAAAAGGAAAATCAATTTATTTTCCTAAAGAAGGAATTATTGCTCAAAGCGCGCAAGCCAAAGGAAAAAAATTTAATGCGACAATAGGAATTGCTGTTGAAGATGATGCTTCTCCAATGCGCCTAAATTCAATAAGCAGCAAAGTTTTGCTTGACCCAAAAGAAGTTTTTGTTTATGCTCCCTCGCAGGGAAAACCGGAGCTAAGAGAAGAATGGAAAAAACAAATTCTTGGGAAAAATGCTTCGCTAAAAAATCAAATAAGCCTGCCTTTAGTTACAAACGCATTAACTCACGGGCTAAGTATTGTTGGGTATATGTTTGCTAACGAGGGAGACAAAATAATTCTTTCGGATTTATTTTGGGGAAATTATAAACTGATTTTTTCTAACGCTTACGGGGCGGAACTTGAAACATTTAATACTTTCAAGGAAGGGTTGTTTGATGTTGAATCAATGAAACAAAAACTTTCTGGGGGAGGAAAAAAAATCCTTTTACTGAATTTTCCTAATAACCCGTGCGGTTATACTCCGACAAAAAAAGAAGCGCAGCAAATAATTAACGCGATAAGAGAATGCTCAGAAAGCGGAAACAAAATAGTTGTAATTCTTGATGATGCTTACTTCGGGTTATTTTTTGAGGAAGAAACCCAAAAAGAATCACTCTTCGCAGCACTTTCTTTAATTCATGAAAACGTTTTAGCAATCAAAATTGACGGGGCGACAAAAGAAGATTATGTGTGGGGACTAAGAGTGGGATTTATTACTTACGGGTTTAAAGGAGCTACTCCTGAAGCGTACAAAGCTCTTGAAGACAAAACTGCAGGAGCAATAAGAGGAAGTATTTCTAACGTTCCAAATATCTCGCAAAGCCTAGTACTAAACGCTTTCAAAGCGAGCGATTATAAAAAAGAAAAGCAGGAAAAATTTGAGATACTAAAACAGAGGTATTTGGAAGTTAAGAGGGTTATTAATAATGAAAAGTACAAAACGGTTTTTGAACCGCTTCCGTTTAATTCAGGATACTTTATGTGCGTGAAACCAAAAAAAACGGTTGCTGAAAAAGTGAGACTAAAACTCCTTGAAAAATATGATACGGGAGTAATTTCAATCGGGAATCTTTTAAGAGTTTCATTCTCAAGCCTTCCCGCAAAAAATATTGAGCAGGTTTTTGAAAATATTTATTTGGCATGCAAGGAGTGTGAGGTAAATGATTGAAATAAAAGAATTGATGGACTTAACAAGCCAGAAAAAAATTCAAGGGGCAAACAATAAGCATATTGAAGAAATAGTGCAAAAATATGCAGAGCTATGCAAGCCGAAAAAAATAATTGTTTTTGATGATTCAAAAAAAGACACGGAATATATAAAAAATCTTGCTACTGAATTAAAAGAAGAAACCTTACTAAAAACCAAAGGACACACCGTGCACTTTGACGGGTACTCTGACCAGGGAAGGGACGCGGCTAACACAAAAATCCTATTGAAAAAAGGAATACACATAAGCAAAAAACTTGTTACGGGGGACAGAGAGGAATGTTTGCCTGAAATTTATAAAATACTTGACGGAATAATGAAAGGGAAGGAAATGTTTGTAAGATTTTACTGCCTCGGGCCAAAACAATCAAAATTCTCTTTATGCGCGTTACAAATAACTGATTCAGCATACGTTTTGCACAGCGAAGATATTTTGTACAGGCAAGGGTATGAAGAATTTAAACGCCTGAATGGAAGCAAAAACTTTTTTTACTTTGTGCACTCTGCGGGAGAATTAACTCCGCAAGGAACATCCAAAAATGTGGATAAGAGAAGAATATATATTGATTTAGAAGAAAATAGGGTTTATACTGTAAATAACCAGTATGCCGGAAACAGCGTGGGACTAAAAAAACTCGCTCTTAGATTAGCAATAAAAAAATCTAATTCAGAAGACTGGTTATGCGAACACATGTTTGTAATGGGTGCAAATAGATTAGGCAAAAACAGAATCACTTATTTTACAGGCGCCTTTCCAAGCGCATGTGGCAAAACAAGCACTGCTATGATTCCCGGCCAAAAAATAATTGGGGACGATATTGCTTACTTTAGAATCGGAAATGACGGGAAAGCATATGCGGTTAATGTAGAACAAGGAATATTCGGGATAATTGAAGATGTTAATTCAGTTGATGACCCATTAATCTGTCAAACGCTAACCACTCCAAGAGAACTCATTTTCTCAAACGTTTTAGTAAATAACAAAGAACCTTACTGGCTTGGAATGAAAAAAGAGACTCCTAAAGAAGGACACAATCATTCAGGAGAATGGAAACTGGGAAACAAAGATGCTTCAGGAAAAGAAATTCCTTTAACTCACAAAAACGCGCGCTACACAATGAGAATAACTGAACTACCTAATGTTGATTCAAAACTTGATGACCCTAATGGAGTGCCAGTATCAGCAGTAATTTATGGGGGAAGAGACTCAGACACCTCTCCGCCGGTTCTTGAATCCTTTAGCTGGGCTCACGGAGTATTTATCGGGGCAGCGCTGGAATCAGAAACAACTGCGGCAAAAATAGGGGGAGTATTAGGAACAAGAACGCATGACCCAATGGCAAATTTGGACTTCTTAGTAGTTCCGCTAGGCACCTACATCAAAAACCACTTACGCTTCGGAGAAAACCTTTCGAGTCCGCCAAAAGTGTTTGCGACAAACTATTTCTTAAAAGAAAATGATAAATATTTGAACGAAAAAGTTGATAAAAAAATCTGGTTGTATTGGGCTGAAGGAAGAGTACATGAAGAATACAAAGCCATTCAAACCCCAATCGGATTCATTCCTTTTTATGAGGATCTAAAAGAACTCTACAAAGAAGTATTTGATAGGGAATTTACCTCCGAGCAATACGAAAAATTATTTTCTATACGAATAGACAAATTAATTGAACGATTTGAGAGAATCAAAGCGATTTACGAACAAGAAATTGATATTCCTGAAGCATTCAAACGCCAACTCGCTCAACAAGAACACAGACTAAGAGAAGCAAAACAAAAACACGGAAAAGAAATAATTTCGCCGTTTGACTTCTGAAGTTCTTGAGGCAGCTCATACTTTTACACAGTACTCGCTCGAATCCTGGTCTTTTGCTTTTTGATAAAATGCCCTCATCGAGAATCGAACTCGAGTCTTAAGCTCCGCAAGCTTACATACTAATCCACTATACTATGAGGGCAGATACTTAAAGAAACGCTTCAATTCTTTTTTAAATTCAACCAAACTTGGTAAAGACTCAAAATGTTGGACATTTTTAACATTAGTTAGATTTAAAAAGGAAAGAGAAGAATAATTAATTATGAACGCTAAAAGTGAGTGTATTCATTACTAACTTTCGAGAACAAAAATTTAGCGTTAGCCAAATCGGAAAAAGCAATTATTTTAAGCTTGCCGAGAGGCTAGTATCTATAGCTGATTGGGGTGGTGCAGCAGCTAGCATAGAAGACTGTGGATCTTCTGACTCGGGTGCAACTCCCGACCTCGATCTTTGTAATACAAAGGGGTGTTCTTGTGGCGAGTTCTGATTTTTCGGTAGTACGCGGAATGAGGGATATGCTCCCTGATGTTGCAAAAAAGAAACAAGCAATTGAGGATAGAATTAGAAAAGAGTTTGAGGCTTACGGATTCGAACCAATAGAAACTCCAATCGTTGAAGACTTTGCTTTACTCTCTGCTAAAGGAAGTGCTGGGGAAAGCATTAAGGATGATATTTACTATTTCAAAGACAAAGCGGATAGGGAACTTGGATTAAGATTTGATTTGACCGTTCCACTAGCAAGAGTAATTGTAAACAATCCTCAACTTGTCAAACCATTCAAACGCTACCAAATAGGGAAAGTGTATAGGTATGATAAACCGGGGGCGAGCAGGTATAGGGAATTTACTCAAGCGGATGTGGATATTGTTGGAAGCAGTTCAATAATGGCGGATTATGAGTGCGTTGCGCTTGCTTACAAAATAATGAAAGACCTCAGCTTCAACTTCTCAATACGCGTATCAAATAAAAAACTACTTGCGGATATTTGCCTTGCGAGTAATGTTCCTGAAGATAAAGTAAAAGATTGCATGCGTTCAATCGATAAGATGGACAAGGTTGGGGTTGCTGGAGTAAAAAAAGAACTCTCTGAAAAAGGAATTCCTTCAGAAGTAATGGATGTTATTGGAAGAAATGATTTGAAAGAAATTGCAAAACTTGTCAAAGACAAAACAGGACTTAATGAACTACAAGAGCTACTTGATTATTGTGAAAAATCAGGACTAACTGAATTTGTGAAATTTGATGCTTCGCTCGCACGCGGACTTGAGTACTACACAGGAAACGTGTTTGAAGTAACTTCAAAAAATGAGAAAGGGGAAGTTGGTCCATCAGTAGGCGGGGGCGGAAGATATGACAATTTGGTTGAAACTTACGGCGGGCCAAAAACCCCCTGCGTTGGAATAAGCTTCGGAGTGGACAGATTAGTTGATTTAAGGGAAAAAGAACTCTGCGAGCAACTAACCCAATTAATGATTGTCCCAATTGGACTTGAAGCGGGAAAAGAGTGTTTAAAGATTGGAAGAGAACTTCGCGCAGTAGGGTTAAACGTTGAAAATGACTTAATGCAACGCTCATTGCAAAAAAACCTTGAATATGCTAACAAGAAAAGAATCCCTTTCGTTGCAATTATTGGCGAAAACGAAATCAAAGAGGGTGTAATGGCAATAAAGAACCTGACAAGCGGAAAACAGGAGAAAGTAAAACTTGCGGATACAAAAAAAATCAAAGAACTAATAAAAACTCAGGAAGAAACTAAAGAGAAAAAATAATTATTTTTATGGAGGGGAATGATATGGAACAAACAAAAGAAAAAGCAATAATTCAAAGTCAGGTGTCTTATCTTCATCGACCCTCAACTAACTTCTAAACCAATTGCTTCGTCAAATAAAGAACTTGCGGGGGTCAAACTTGACTTCGCCAAACTTGACGGACTAATTCCCGCTGTGGCTGTGGACTATTTAACAAATACAGTTCTCATGGTCGCGTTCATGAACGAAAATGCTTGGGAAAATACTCTCGCCACGGGTAAAGTAACTTACTTTAGCCGAAGCCGAAACAAACTCTGGCTCAAAGGAAAAACTTCAGGAAACGTTCAACTTGTGAAAGAAATATTTGTCGGGTGCGAACTGGACTCTGTGATGATAAAAGTTGAACAAATTGGCGGGGCTGCCTGCCACGAGGGATATCAGAGTTGTTACTTTAGGAAACTGCAAAACGGGCAACTCAAAATAATAGCGGAAAGGATTTTTGATCCGAAAAAAGTGTACAAGTGAAAATCATGGCAATCGTGGCAAAAAATATGAAAAAATTGAAAGGAATACAGAAAATGGAATTCAACTTTGGAGGTTGGTAATATGAATGATATTGGTAATGTGAATAATTTAAGTAATGGTAAAAAATTAAAATTAGGTTTTCCTGACGGGAGTTTAAAAGAAGCGACTTTGCAACTCTTCAAAAAAGCAGGGTATAATATTTCAATAAAGGAAAGGAATTACTTTCCCTCAATTGATGACCCTGAGATTGAGTGCATGCTAATACGCGCGCAAGAAATTTCAAGATATGTCGCGGAAGGGGTGCTAGATTTTGGAATAAGTGGGAAGGATTGGATAACTGAAAACGAGGTGGATGTGGTTGAGATAGCTGAACTCAAATACTCCCGCTCAAGCAAAAATCCGATGAAACTCGTACTCGCAGTTCCGAACGATTCTCCTATAAAATCAGTAAAGGATCTTGAAGGAAAAAGAATTGCTACTGAACTTGTGAATGTAACAAAAAATTATTTGAAAAAAAATAATGTAAAAGCGGAAGTAGAATTCTCTTGGGGGGCGACTGAAGTAAAAGCTCCAAAACTCGTTGATGCTATTTCTGAACTAACTGAAACAGGAAGCTCACTAAGGGCAAATAACCTGAGGGTTATTGACACAATACTTGAATCAACCACGAGAATGATTGCGAACAAAGAGAGTTATGCGGATGATTGGAAAAAAGAAAAAATGAAAAACATCGCAATGTTGCTTAAAGCGGCATTAGATGCGGAAGAAATGGTTGGATTAATGATGGATGTGTCAAAAGAAAATCTGGGGGCAATTCAAGCGGTTCTTCCCAAAGGGGCAAACCCCACAATTTCAAACACGTCCAGTGGGGGATATGATTTATTTATTGTGACAAACCAAAACACGGTTAGAGAATTAATGCCAAAACTAAAAAAAGCAGGGGCGACAGATATTATTGAATTCGCTTTAAACAAGATAATGAGGTAAAACAAAATTTTGGAATAATTTTTATTGGAGGTTGATGAAAATGAATGGAAAAGAGATAAGTAAAATACAAAACTGCGGAAGTGTGCTACAAGCCCATCAACCGCAAAACTAGTTCTATTGCAATTGATACTTGTGAGAGAATAATCTTGCCTAACCAGCAAGTGATTGAACTTGAAGAGTACTCCCCCCCGACTAATGGAAGAGAGGGGATGCTCAGACTTGATTTCAATGAAAATACTACTGGGTGTTCGCCGAAAGTAGTTCAAGCCCTAAAAACAATTGATGCGAACAAACTTTCGGTGTACCCGGAATACGGGGCTTTTCTTTCAAAACTCTCAAAATTCCAGAAAGTTAGGGTGGAAGAGTTAGTGCTCACAAACGGAACGGATGAAGCGATAAACATAATACTGAACGCATTTGTGGAAAGCGGGGACGAAGTAATAATACCGACTCCGACATTCGCGATGTTTAAGTTTTTTGCCACAATTGCAGGAGCAAAAACAAGGCAAGTGCTTTACAATAAAGATTTGTCCTTCCCGTTTGAATTAGTGATGAGTGCCATTTCAGAAAAAACAAAAATTGTGGTACTGGTTAATCCGAACAATCCGACAGGAACAGTGATACCTGAAGAACAAATAGTAAAAATTGTCGAAAAAGCGAAAGAGAATGGCGCAATAGTACTGATTGATGAGGCGTATTATGAGTTCTATGGAAAAACATCCCTTTGGCTGATTGGAAAGTACAATAATTTGTTTATCACGCGCACGTTCTCAAAAGCATACGGGCTTGCTGGGCTAAGAATTGGATACATAATGGGTGATGAGAGAATAATTGCATCTATAAAAAAATCAATTTCTCCCTACAGCGTGAACGCGCTTGCAACAATATGTGCAAGCGCCGCACTTGACGATTTTGAGTTTGTGGAAGAGTATGTTAAAGAAGTAATTAACAACCGAGTGAAAGTTGCGGGAGAAATAGAAAAACTAGGGGTCAAAACCTGCCCCTCAAGCGCGAACTTTGTGCTTTGCTACTTTGGAGAAAAATGCCAAGCGGTGTGTGCGGGACTCAAAAAGAAAGGAATCCTTGTGAGAAATAGAACAAACGACCCTCTACTAAAAGGGTGCGTAAGAATAGGGGTTGGAACAAAGGAACAAAATGAACAACTGATGCTCGCGCTCAAAGAAGTATTAATTGAAATTGAAAAAAAGGTGATTGAATGAGGACAGCAACAACTGAAAGAGAAACACAAGAAACAAAAATTAGAATAAGTTTGGGTCTTGACGGGAGCGGGAGAAGAAACATCCAAACCGGGATAGGCGTCTTTGATCACATGCTTGATTTATTCGCAAAACACGGACTCTTCGACTTAGAGGTGAAGTGCACTGGTGATTTGAACATTGATGCGCATCACACAATTGAAGATGTTGGAATCGTTCTTGGCAGTGCTTTTGCAAAAGCAATAGGGGATAAGAAAGGAATTAAACGCTACGGACAAAGACTACTCCCGATGGATGAAGTACTTTGTTTGTGCGCGGTGGATTTTTGTGGAAGACCCTATTTTGTAATGGATGCAAAGTTTGAAACAGAAAAAGTGGGAGAGTTCCTTGTAGAATGCGTAGAGGATTTCTTTTACGCTTTTGCGATAAATTCTGGGATAAACCTGCAGTTAAAAATATTAACTGGTAGAAATGATCACCACAAAATAGAAGCAATGTTCAAATCTTTTGCAAGAGCAATGAGAGAAGCGTGTGAGATAGATGAAAGGGCAAAAGAAGAAATACCATCAACTAAGGGGGTGCTAGTATGATTGGAAAAATTGATTACAATGCGAGAAATTTAAAGAGTACAAAAAGCGCGATAATTTTTGATATTGACGGGGTGCTTGTTGATGTCAGTCAGTCGTATCGGATAGCGATAGCGAAGACCGCGGAGTACTTCACTGGAAAAAAAGTGCTTCCGGATGAGATAAACGAACTTAAACAACAAACCGGGTTTAACAATGATTGGGACTTGACTGAAGCGATTGTGAAAAAACGCCGGGTGAATGTACCTTATCAAAAAATAGTTGATAAGTTTCAGGAATTATACTTAGGGGCCCAAGGGAAAGGGGGATTAATAGAAAATGAGAAATGGCTTTTGGATTTAGGGGTTCTTGGAGAACTTTCAAAGAAATATTTAATTGGAATTCTTACGGGGAGGCCGAGAGAAGAAGCGCTAATACCTCTACGAAAAGCCGGAGTTGAGAATTATTTTAAAGTAATTGTGGCGATGGAGGATTGCGAGGGATGCGGAAAACCAAACCCGTACGGACTGAATCTTGCAATGAAAAAGCTTGGCGTGACTGATAAGACGAATTCGGTCTATGTGGGGGACGTTCCTGATGATATGCGTGCCGCAAAAAATGCAGGAATAGTCGGGATTGGTTCTTTGCCTCCTCAAAACAAAACACGCGAATTAAAAGAAAGACTTATTAGCGCTGGTGCCCTAAAAGTGATGAATGAAGTAAACGAAATTATCAAGGTGGTTAAGTGAGCGCGGTAAAAGAAATCCTCAAAAAAGTTCGTGCGAACGGGGACAATGCGGTTCTTGAATATAATATTTTGTTTGATAAGAACAATTCGCCTGAATTTGAGGTTAGTTCTGAACAAATAAAAGAAGCTTATTCTAAAGTCGATAAAGAAACTCTTGACGCACTTAAATTCGCGGCTAAAAATATTCGCGCGTTTGCAAAAGCACAAATGAAACAAGTTAAAAGTTTTGAAGTTAAAACAAATTTTGGGGTTCTTGAGCAAAAAGTAATCCCTCTTTCGCGTGTCGGGTGCTATGTTCCGGGAGGAAATTATCCTCTCCCCTCAACTGCATTAATGACTGTTATTCCTGCAAAAGTTGCGGGGGTGAAAGAAGTTATTGTTTGCTCGCCAAACATAAAACCGGTTGTAATAGTTGCTGCGAATCTTGCGGGGGCGGATAGAATTTTTAACATCGGAGGAGTGCAGGCGATTGGCGCAATGGCTTACGGGACAAAACAAGTTCCCCGTGTGGATAAAATTGTCGGGCCAGGAAACAAATATGTTGCAGAGGCGAAGAAGGAAGTTTATGGGGAAGTTGGGATTGATTTTGTTGCGGGGCCTAGCGAAGTGCTAATTGTTGCTGACAAAACGGCGAATCCTAACCTAATTGCTGCTGATATGCTCGCTCAAGCGGAGCACGATGTTAACGCAAAAGCGAATTTGATTACTACTTCAAAAGAAATGGCGGAGAAAGTTAAATTTGAGCTTGCAAAGCAATTAGCAGTGCTTGAAACGAAGAAAATCGCGGAGCAATCGATTTCAAAGTCCAACTTTATTGTGGTTAAAGATTTAGCCGGGGCTGCGAAGCTTGCAAATGAGTTTGCTCCAGAGCATTTGGAAATACAAGCGAAGATTAAACCCAAAATGCTGGACATGTTTTATAATTACGGCTCGCTTTTTTTGGGAGAAAAATCCGCGGAAGCGCTTGGGGATTACTGTTTGGGTCCAAACCATACGCTTCCTACGAATGGAGCGGCTCGCTATGCTGGTGGATTATCAGTAAGGGATTTTGTGAAAATAGTTACTGTCCAGAATGTAAAAAAAACTAACAAGAAACTCATTTCTGTCGCGGCAAAACTTGCAGAAGTAGAGGGGCTTATGGCTCACAAGAAATCAGCAGAAAAAAGGCGTGGTTTTTAACAATCAAACCCTTTTCCTTTCGTTTTTATTCCTTTCTTTTCACTATATTATAAGTAAGTTTTTTGATTTTGAGGGGAAAAAGATGGGTTTGTTTGATTTCTTGAAAGCGAAAAAAGAGAACAAGTGGGCGAAGGAAAAAGAGAAAGTTGCTCAAGTGGCTCCAGTTAAAAGGGACTTGGGTGTTTGCGTACCGAACCACGCAAAGAGCGCTGAAGAAAAAAAGAAACTTAAAGGAAAAAGAGAGATAAACCCTTTTGACAAATTGAGGGCCGCGCACTTAAAAGAAACCTCTGAGTTCAATAAAGAGTTTACTGAAATTTCCCAACAAGAGAGTGAAGAACCTTACGAATATGCCCCTGAGCTTGGTGTTGAAGGGATTGAAGAGAAGAAGAGGGGAGTTGAGGAAAAGAAAAGCGAAGCAGAAATTACTTATGATGCTAATGACGAGCTTGATGTTGCCGCTGAGAAAATGAGCAAAGGGTACGTTCCTAGATTTTCTTCAACCGCAAGACAAAAACTCGGACTTGAAGAAAAACCAGTGCAACAAAACTCTATTTCTGGGACACTTGAGGTGAGTGGGGTCTATGTAGGTGCAGAAACCATGATCTCAGGAAGAGTAATTTCTGGAAGACTAAAGAAGAGCATGAGTGCGCAAAGAGGGAAAGGAACAATAAGAATCTCTGACCTTAAGCAAAGTTCAAGGACAGTATCAGAACTAGTTTCTGGGGAAGAGGGAACCGTTTTTGTTAGAGGGAATGCTAACAACCTAAGAAACGGCGACACGATAGATTTTTCCTAAAAGAGAAGCAATAAAATACTTGCCTAAACTATTTTCTTTAATGCCTGTGTGGCTTAGCCAGTTTAAAGCGCGTCATTGGTAATGACGAGATCACGGGGGCGGATCCCGTCACAGGCTTTTTTTAAAAAAGAGTTACAAAAAATTAGTTAGTTTTTGATTTAACGTTTTTTAAATTATTTGATTCGCGAAGATCTTTTTTTAGTTGTATTTCAGTTTCCTTAATTTCTTTGTGCGAGTGGAAGTGCTCAATTGGGTTTTCGCTCAAATACCCGATGAGTTGTCTCTTTTTTGCCATTTGCGGAAAAATATCGTACTCCAAACTGTGCCCCTCATAATCCAAAATGCTTGGCTCGGCAATGAAAACCGCGCTGAAGTGAATTAGGGAAAAAATTTTTCCGGATTTTTGGACAAAACTAGTTATTTGGTTGCCCTCCATACTCACAACCCCAGCGTTCCCGCTTTTTTTTACAAAGGATTGAATGTAAAGGGTGGCGGTTCCTTTGTATAATAAGTGTGTTTTCCAAAAGTTTTGAATATTGTTGTTAAAGAATATTACGTCCCCGAAAGCGACCAGGGTGGTCCCTGTGATAATTTCGGGTAAACGCATGGAGACCATTGAGCCTTGGCTGTTCTCAGCATTCTCAACAAATTTAATCTCCATTCCTAAAATTTTTTCATTCTTTAATGCTTGTTTTATCTCATCAAGATTTTCTTTTTGAGCGACTATTACTACCTCTCTGAACCCGTTGCTTTTCAAAAAACGAATATTGTGCGCAATTACTGTGGTGCCCATGAAAGGAGTGCAGGGCCTAAAGTAACCATCCTCTGTTCGTTTGAAAGTTCCTCCCCCACACAAAAATACTGCCTTATTGTTCCCTGAAAGAGTTTTTTTTAGCAAATACTCCACCGCTTGGGAGGTGTTTCTAATGTAAATACCATCAATTATTGTTTTGATTCCCTCAATAACGCTCTCATCAAGCGTGATAGAAATTTTTTCCTTCATTTTAAATTTCGCCCCATCATATAAAGTAGGATAATGGTAGGATATTTAAATGGTTCGGGTAAATTTGTTAATATTGGTCGCACAAAGTGCGAAAAACCATTATTTTTAATGTAAAACTTTGGGAAATACCTAAAACCCCAATAATTTCAATGGAATAGTAAATTTGGTGAGAGTAATATATTTTTGGAAAATTAGAAGTTAGCCTAGTAAGAAAAAGGAGTTTTTTTGATGAGTAAAGATAACCAAAAGGAGAAAAAAAGGAAAGGGTTCCTCCGCAAAGGACTTTTTTTATTATTCAGGCCCAGGACTTGCGTTATTTAAAAAGACAAATTAATTAGTCCCCATTTGTTTAGGGGGCAGAAAAATAAATTTTTAACTTTACTTTTTTGTTCTAGGGAATCCGCTAGCGTCAATAACAAAAACGTGTTTTGGTTCTTGCGTGCAAACAAAATCAGTTCCTTCCTCACGCAATCTTACCGTTTCGTACCGTGCACCGTAACACTTCGGGCAGAAATAATTCCTTACTGTGAAATCCATACTAGACACCTTTCCCAAAAGGCAAGTTTTTTTAGTGCCTTTCCCTATTTATACCACTAACTTCTTTTAAACAAATTGTTTGAAGCGCAATATCCTAAACAATTTTTTCAAAACTGTTAATTGTGCGAAGGGAGGGCACGCATTAAAGCGATTTTTTTATTCGCGTTGAGGGTTTTTCTTGCCCATTACCCAGTAAATTGGTATTGCGGTGCTAAAAATGATTAAACTTAGTAGCAGTAGTGGCACTTTGAAACCAAAAACCTCAATTGGTTGCCAATATTGGGTAAAAAACATAGTGATACAGAAGAGTGCACCAAGAATCGCGGGCAAATAGTAAGTCGAAAAAAATCCTTTCTTAATCTTGTTTTTCAAGTTCAATGTGTGCTCTTCATAATTTATTGCGATTAATGAAACGTTCACCGCAAAAAAAAGCAAAAAAGTTCCTACGGTGGTTAAGTAGCCGAGTAAAGTGAGGTTGCCAAGCCAAGCAAGAATTATTGTTGCAATTCCCACAAAAAGTATCGAAAAGAAAGGAACTTGTTCAGTATTTGTTTTTTGAAAAATTTTTGGAAGCATTCCCTGTTTTGATAAACCGTACAAAATCCTGCTACTCACCGTGAGTGAGACAAGAATGGTGCTCGCGGTTGCGCACAAAGCGAAAAAACTAAACCAATACCCATACCCCGCCCCAACCGCTTTTTCGACAACAAGCGCTAAAGGTCCTTGAGTAAGGGGGCTGTTGGGGTCAGCGGCCTCTGCGAGTTGGGCTGGAGAAATTACGCTCACGGCAACAATTGATATCAAAATGTAAAGCGCTGAGGCAATTAAGAGGGAAAGGAGAATGGCTTTTGGAACATTCTTTTTAGGGTTTTTTGTTTCCTCTGAAATGTTTGCTATTTCTTCAAACCCTAAGAATGCGAAAAAAATTAAAGCTGCTGCTGAGAAAAGACTCTGGGCAAAGGAAAAAGAGTTTTCTGTTAATGTTTCTCCATTTAATCCTACAAAAAGATTCGTTGAACCGACGTAAGGCAATCCAAAAATAATTACGATCAAAAGACCCAGCACCGTGATAAGAGTCATTACAATATTCAACAAAGTACTTTTTTGAACTCCGTACAAATTAATTATTGTAATCCCTGCAATCAAAAGCGCGGTAACAATGTGAGGGTTAATATCGATAAATAATTTGAAATAAGTGGCAAATCCCCATGCAACTGTTCCAATCGAAATTAAAATAGTTATTAGGGAAAGGTAACCTATGACAAAACCAAGGGTTTTGTTATTAAATGCGTGAAGAATGAAAACGGTTTCCGCAGCCTCTTTTGAGAAGCGCTTTGTTAGCTCGGAGTAAGTTAGTGCGGTGAGTGAAGCAATAACTCCTGCAATGACGAATGAGATCCAAAGAGCACCCCCAGCAATTCCTGCCGCGCTGCCTATTAAAGTGTAAATTCCTGCTCCAATAATAACTCCTACTCCGTAAAAAACAGCTTGGGGAAGAGTGATACTTCTATTAAGAACCATTTTCATCAACTACATAACTTCCGGTTTTTCTTTTTTTGCTTTTAAAAAATAAAAAAAACTATTTAGAGAGTTTGTGCTTTTTATAAGGCTTTTTTTGAGCAACCCTAATGTGACCGGTTTTTGCAAGAGTGGTTCGCTTTACTTCATACCTTCCTTCGTGAAGTTTTCTTTGTAAGTAAGTCGGACCGTAAATCATTTCTCTAAAGGATTTAGTGTGGGAGAAAAACAATAAACTTATTCCAAGGAAGAAAGCAAATCCGACAATATTCCAAGGGAAAGGAACCAAATTAATTTCCGGATCAAGGTAAAGGAAAATACTCATGGCGACAACTAGTGCGAAAACAATTTCAGCGAAAACAAACAAAACCACCTCTCTTGGTGTTTCGAAAAGCTTTTGTTTAATTGTCTCGAAAAGAATTTTTGAGAAGTTTTTGTGAATGTTATACACGCTCGCGTCACGAAGAACAATAATTAAGTAGCCCATGCAAAAGAAAGCAATTGAGGCGAGAAACCAAATAGTGTTTTGAAGCTCAGGGGAGTAATAGAAAAAATAAATTGATTTGTTCACTAAAGCAATTCCAAGCATTCTGTAGGATTGGATTATTATTAATGCGAGGAGAAAAACCTCTTCTAAAATAAAAAACAGCGCCTGTCGCGGGGAAAGGATTCTCTTTCGTGAAAAAAAATTACTCTTGTGAGGGTAGTCTTTTGAGAAACGCATAGCAAAGTAACGCAAAAGGAGTAAATAAACTTTACTAATTCAAATTAAGGCTTTTACTTTTTTTTGGGACTTCTTAACAGCGCATCTTGGGCTTGTTTTCTTTTTCTTTCCTCAAGCCAAGCACGATCTCTATCAGTCAAGAGAGTCGGATTAAGGTTCCTCGTTTTGAATTCCATGTACTCATCATGAGTCTTAAAATCTGGGGTTTTTGGTTTTCTTCCAAAGCTAAATAATTTTTTCGCCCATTTGAACATTGAATTATCACCACTATACAAATTAATGTCACGATTATATAAAAAACAAACCCCTCCCGAAGAAATACTTTTTTTCCTTCGGAAAGAGGTTTTTTTTGCGCTTTTGATTAGTTTTTGTTCCTTTCCAGCCATCTTTCACGGAGTAAACCGTACATGTGAACATCGTTTGCTATTCCGGTTGCTTTTGCTTTTGCGTACTTTATTCTTGTTCCCTCAAAAGTGAAGCCGAGCTTCTTGATGAGGTTGTTGGAAGGAATGTTTTCGACAACCGCCTCGACATTAATCCTTCTGAGTTTGAGTTCTTCAAAACCGAACTTAAGGATTTCTTCCGCGGCTTCGCCCATCACTCCCCTTCTCCAGAAAGCTTCGCCAAGCCAGTAGCCAAGCGTGGCGGTTTTGTCAAACTCATTATACTTGCTGAGGCTGACTACCCCTACCAAGCTATCCGTCGGCTTGATGGTGATCGCGAACTCGAAGTTCTCTCTTTGCTGTTTGGTCTGCTCTTCAAAGGCGTGGTTAACGAACCGATCAGCATCGCATAAAAGGATACGGGAAAGGTACGACTCTTAGATACTTGCTGACGTTCAAGTTGTTAACGTTAGCAACGATTTGTGCCTCATCCCCCTTCTTTATTTCTCTTAAAACTAGGTTCTCTGTTTCCAATCTCATTAAATCACCTCTCCATATTATACTTGAAAATTCGCATTAATATAAACTCAGGGATTTAGGGTGTTACCAAAAATACACCTATTGACGAAAAAGTGTCTTAAACATAACTTTTTCTGTAAAAGTGGGTTGTTTTTTAGAAAAAGTATCTTTTTGGGCTAGTTTTTGGTTGCCCAAGTCTTAAGTTTCTCAATTATCTCAACAAGCTCTTCAGCCTTTGGGGTGAGGGCGTACTCGGTTTTCATTGGGGTTCCAAGAATGAGGTTTTTTGTTACGAGCTTATTTGCTTCCATCGCTTTGAGTCGAATGGAAATAATTCTTGGGTTTGCGCTTGGAATTTCTTTTAAGAGCTGGTTAAATCCTGCGCGCTTGTTTTTTCTAAACATGGTGTCAAGAATCAAAAGATCGTATTTTTTGCCCACAAGAGAGAGTGCTTTATCAAGCGGATTTGCCTTTTCTACCATTTTACTCATTCAAATCGCCAAACTCTCACAACTATACAATATATAGCTAGTAATGTTTTTAAAGCTACTTATTTAAATATAGTTTGAGTGTAATACATTCCTATGAATTGGATGAATTTTGTTAAAGGAGAAGAACACATTGTGCGAAGTAAGAGTCACAACTTTTACCTAGATAAGGTAATGGAAGAGATATTGGATCACAATACTCTAGCCAACTGGGTAAGAGAAACAAATGACAAATTGAGCGTAAGGCACTATTAGGGTGCTTTTGGCTAAAATTAACTCTTCCGACACACAATTGGGTTTTTTAATAGTCAAAAAGGTCCGTCTAACAACCAAGAAAAAGTCTTGGGGAAACGCGTTGTCCGGAGTGAAAATGGGGATTTTCATTCCTGATTCGGACAACACGTTTGTTGGGGTTGGGCGGCCTTTATTTTTATTTATTTTAATTTTTTATCTTTTCTTTTAATTTTTTTTATTGTATTAGCATTATTTTCATTTTTTCTTCTTAGTGGAAGTTTAGTGTTTTATTCGCTCATACTTGAGTTCTCTCCGCAAACAAATAGCGGAACTAATACCCCATTAACCTCAACGCTTCCGATTCTGAGTTGTTAAAAAAGTTGAATTTTATAATTAAAGTTTGGATTTTGGAAAGAATTTTTTTCTTTTTTTTACAAAAACCTTATTAACAACTCATGCAGTACTCTAGTTATGCCTGTAAAAATTGTTGCCGGAAAGAACAAGTATGGAAATGAAAGGGTTTTTCACTTGCCTTCTAAACTCCTTGACGCTAAGGGCAGGGTTAGTTGGGAAGAGTGGCAGGTAAAAAACGGTTATCGTGATAGACAGGCGGCTGATTTATTTGCCGCTTCTGGGAGAAAATTAAATGCAGAACACTTTGGAGTGGTTCTTGGACCAAACGGAAAACCAATTCCTTTAATAATTGTTGAAATGTTTACTGCAAGCGAGATTAAAGAAGCTCTTGCGAGGGTGAGAGCGGAGCAGGACAAACGCGGAGTTAATTGGTCTACAAGAAGATTGAGGGTGGGCGGGGCAACACTTGCTCAAATAGAGATTATTTCGAGAAATCAAAACCTGGTAGAAGCGGATAAAGTAATTTTGGTAGTTAAAAAAATGTTGAATGATCCTTTCTTTGGTCCGGCGTTGATGGGGGGTAAATTAGTAATCCCTGAAAAAGAAGGGCTGAATACAAAAATAATTAAAGAACTTGCTGAGGACTTTTTTTTCAAAGCATACAAAGCTGAAAAAGAGCAAAGACAAAAACAATACGCTGAAGCAGAAGCAAAAACACTTAGGCAAGGGAAGGATGTTCTTCCCGCAAGCAAATGGTCAAAAGTTAGGCAAAAATAAAATCTTTATTAAACACCAAACTTTTTCTTAAAACCCAAATTTTTAGCACTTTCTTGCGTTCCCGTTATCTTTCTTTGCACTTGACTGACCGGCGGGAGTGGGGTACTTCCCGTTAATGCAGGCGAGGCATAAATCCTTTTCAGGAATTTTTAGCGCCTTAATCAACCCTTCTTGGGTTTGATAAATTAATGAATCTACCCCAAGTTCTTTAGCAATTATTTCAGTATTGCTATTAAATTCAGCGGCAATGAGTTCTTTTTTCGTACTCATATCTATCCCGTAAAAGCAAGGCCAAGTTATGGGTGGGCAGGAGATTCGCACATGAATCTCTTTTGGGGAACCGTGTTTCTTAATGAAACTCACAAGCCCCTTAAGCGTGGTTCCGCGAACAATACTATCCTCAACCAAAAACACTCTCTTGTTGTGAAAAATTTCTTTAATCAAAGTAAATTTACTCTTAACCCGCTCCGCTCTGTCCTTGGACTCAATAAACGTTCTCCCCACGTAACGATTCCTAATGAGTCCCTCCTTCATTGGAACACCGAGCGCTTCGGAAAAACCGTTTCCCGCAGGGGTGCTTGAATCAGGAACCGCGACCACCACACAATTCTTGTCAATCTTTTGAATTTCAAGTTTCGCAAGCTCACTACCAAGCGCGTGACGAGCCTCGTAAACAACTTTCCCCTCAATTTTTGAAGCCGCGTGAGCGAAATACACCCATTCAAAAAAACAATGCGCCTTCTTCTTGCTCTTTGCAAACTCTTCAATCCTAAACGAGCCAATCCCTTTATCCTCAATCAGCATGTGCCCTGCGGGAAGGTCCTTAATATTTGAATCATCAAAACCAATTGATTGAAGAGCCACACTCTCTGAAGCGAAAGCCACTCTTCCATCCTTCTCTGCGTAACACAAAGGTCGAATTCCTAACGGATCACGAGCGCCGACAAGCACCCCCTCCGCATTTAGAAAAGAAATATTGTACGAACCGTCAAGAACATGAGCAAGCGAAGCGAAAGCCTCTGGAATAGATTTTTTTTGCTTCATCGCGCGTGAGAGAAGAAGCATAATTGCTTCCGTATCATTCTCTCTGACAAAATGATAATTGCTCTCCTCAAGAGAGGATTTTATTTGAGCATAATTCGCAATGTTCCCGTTGAACGCAAGACAAAACCATCTGTTCTTAAGTCCGTGAAATCTCTCAAAAGGCTGAGCGTACTCCTTATCATCCGCCCCGCAAGTAGCGTACCTCACATGGCCAATCCCCTTATTTGATTTGTAATCCTCCATTATGGAATTAAATTTTCCCTTATGCTCCGCGCGGAAAACATTATTTACTAAACCCAAATCCTTATGCGTTCGAAGCAAAAAGTTCTCATGCTCCTTCCAAACGCTAATCCCCGCAGAGAGCTGTCCTCTGTGCTGCATTTGTAAAAGCATTTCATAAAGCGCAAGTGACGCGCTAGAATCAGGAAAACTCGCTCCGCAAACCCCGCAAAAATGCTTCATACCCACCAACTGGATTTCTGCTAACAAGAGGATAAAAAGGTAAGCATGGTACGAGCACATCCTACTCGGTTCGAAAAAAATGTGTTTGAAACAAAAAAGGAATGCAAAAGAAGAAAAAGAATCAGAGCGAGAAAAACAATTCGGGTTAAATGGTTTCTTGAGGGAAGGGGGTTTAATCCTGTGCCGAAAAGTTAGTGTCGTTTTACTTTTACACTCTTCGCGAAAACGCTTACAAACTTTGACCTTGTGGAGAACTGGCCCCCTCTTTTTTTTACAACTTGATGAATAGGGACTCTTCGCTTAGGTAATTTTATTTCAAAACAGCGGGACATTCTTTGTTCTTTAAAAAATTCAGGATGCGCTCTAAAAAAAGGCATATCAGCTTTGTGGGCAACGAGCCTTATTTCGTCCACCGCGCCGGAAAGGTGAGTGATTGCTCTTGCGAGGAGGAGTCTTTTAATTGGAAAACTAACCTCGTACTTGTAGTACTCTCTCTTCAAATAAAAGGGGAAGACCTCCGCCTTAACTTTGTCAAATTTTGTGTCATCATAAATAACCACCCTAAGTGCCCCCGCAACATGATGGTTCCTAGTGTCCTTAACTATAACCAAAAAATTTTTTCCAAACTTTGAGCGCTTAGCCGCCGATTGCAAATCAGGACTTGCAAGTACCTCTTTAAGTTCCTTCTCCGAGTGAACTAAGGATGCTGAGAAATGAGTGGCTTCAACAACATTCTTGTAATCCATACTAAGAAAGGGGTGCAAACGAGAATAAAAGAATTGCTACCCTTTTGAGTTTTAAGAAAATAAGTTTTAGAATTCTTTTAGCACGTTCTCTCTGTACTTTTGAGGGGCGCTGAAAGTGTTAGCCAAATCCAAGTACTCATGTTTTAGTTCCTCAATGGAGGGTACTTTGTTTCCTTTCAACAAATCAAAAATCGCTGGATTTCTTATCGCGCCCCTCCCAATCATTACCCCGCTAGCCCCCATTTTTTTTACGAGCTCAAGTCTCTCCTTAGAATCAATTCCCCCATTAGCAATTAATTCCGCCCCTTTTTCTTTCGCAACGTCCACGCACTCGGGGAGTACTGAGTAATCTGCTCCCTCAAAAGATTTTTGCGCGCCATCCTTTAAGTGCACGATAAAAAAATCCGCATCCACGTTTTTGATAGAGTTGAGGTAAACTTTTTTACTTTTTTCATACGCGTTAGTTCCCAGCCTGAGTTTTAATGAAACTGGATAATTTTGTTTTTTTATAATCGAAACCAACCTCTGGGTTTTTGAGGTACGCTTCACCATTGCGCAACCCCGCCCCTGCTCCATCACATTCGGGCTTGGGCAGCTGAGGTTAAGGTCAAAACCCTTAAAACCGTTTGATGGTTTAAAACTTTTTAGAAACTTTTCCAGTTGATCCTCTCTCCCCGCGAGAAGCTGGATTTGGGTTGGGGTGTTATTATGAATCTGAATCTTTGCCAAGGTAGGTTTGTTTCTCCTCACAATCCCCTCCACTCGGCTCATCTCAGTAAATGTCAAGTCCGCTCCGTGACGAAAACAAAGCGTACGAAAAGCATTATCAGAATAATCCTCAAGCGGAGCGAGCATGAAGCGAAACATGCAAAAGCAAAGGGAGTTGATTAATAAAAAAGTGTGCTCAAGGAAAAAGGGCTTAACTTAAAACTTAATAAGCTAAAACAACACACTATTTGCATGCATTCTCGCGCTCAGGGTACGATTGAGTACTTGGTAATCCTTGCCGTTATTGTTGTAATCTCTCTTGTGGTTGTTGCGCTTTTTGCCAGTACTGCAAGTTCGCCCTCTACACAAATTTCTTCGAGCGTTGGGAAACTTGGTTCTACGAGTGGGGGAGGAATAAAAATTACTGATGCAATAATTGATTCGCAAGGGAATGCAGTAGTG
>Ga0247841_10002437_pt1 | contig 37132 bp, 37 predicted proteins | sample LaCruzMarch2015__2_FD_192410 | JGI IMG/M metagenome (GOLD analysis project Ga0247841, IMG submission 192410) | Freshwater microbial communities from meromictic Lake La Cruz, Castile-La Mancha, Spain - LaCruzMarch2015_18m | ecosystem: Environmental > Aquatic > Freshwater > Lake | place: Spain... | reverse complement strand
TTCAAAAAACCAGCACGGCAAAGACGTGAGCCGTGGAACTTATACCTTTGTGGTACGCAAATAGGAGACGCGTTATGACAATTCAAAAAGGACAAACATTCACCGGAAGTGAGAAAGTTGATAAATACAGGGCGCTATATTACGCCGGCGCATCGGGCGATTATAACCCGATTCATATTGATCCAGATTTTGGGAAAATGGTGGGCTTGAATGGCACAATCCTTCAGGGATTATGCACACTGGCCTTCGCGGCGAAAGCCGTCACCGATTGGGCAGGCGATCCCGGCAAATTGAAAAAAATAAAGTGCCGCTTCAGCGCGCCGGTTATGATGGAAGATACGATTTCATTCCAGGGTGCCGTGGTGGACGTGCAGGCAGGTCGCGCCAGGGTTGAGCTCGCGGTTCTAAATCAGGCAGGGGCTGAAGTGCTCCAGAAAGTCGAAGCCGAAGTCGAATTGTAAGCGGAGAAAACCATATTATCGGGTATGCTCTATGAGACAAAGGTGAAATACACATGAGAAAATCGACCAGAGTTCTTATGGCAAAGCACGGCTGGCGATACGACAGGGCAATACACAATTATATTTACTTCGTTTTTTATTATCCGTATGTGGCAACCGTATATTACCTGTTTAAATTTCTTTCAAAATATTTATCATGGTTCAAACCGCTGAATCCATTCCTGAATATGGCATTTAACAGGTATCACGCAAAAATCCTGTCAGGCTCAGATGTGAGAAAGATTGTAACCCTCGATCAGGACATATGCGCGATTACCGAAAAAAACAAGAAGATCGTTCCCTTCAAGTACGCATACAAGATCCTGTTCCAAAATCCGGACTATATCGTGGCAATCGACTGCCCCTGCAAAAAAATACTCAACGCGCCGCCCGATACGATAAACTCTTGTTTATTTGTGGGGAGCGGTACCGGCGCCTTCTGGCTGGACAAGCTCTCAAAAAAGTACCATGCCCGGAAGATCAGCCAGCAGGAAGCACTGGATATGATCAAGCACTACCGGAAGATGGGCTACATCAATCAGGCATTCTTCAAGGTCGCAACCGGTGGCAGCACCGGGGTGATCTGCAACTGCCACCCGGACACCTGCGTTTCCCTGCAGGCCACAAAGTTCGCAAAGAAATTCGACAAGGACTTCACCATGAACGTGTATGCCGGTTACTCGGTCAGGCGCGATGAAGCAAAATGCAAAAAATGCGGAACATGCGCCTCCGTTTGCCATTTCGAAGCAACTTCAGTTGATCCTGAAAAAAGCTGGTTTTACAATAGAGATAATTGTACCGGTTGCGAGCTGTGCGTAGAGCATTGTCCCGAAGAGGCTCTTGCCCCGTACCAGGATTCGTCGAAGCCACTACCGCTTGACATTGATCTCGTAAAATCAGAATTCGTGAACTAAAAAGAAGGAGCTGTGAATACAGCATTAGCCCGACGAGCTCGTCGTAAAGGAGAACCTGCACCTCTTGGAGGCCGCAAGCAGCATAAGTCATGAAAAGTTGTAGATATCAACTGGTAAATAGCATCTGAAAGCCTTAATTAACATGTTGACTTAATATTATTTGAGAGTACAGTAATAATGAATGTAAACTGAACAGATCTAATGCTTATAACTTCTAACAAACTTGTCATACAGGTGAGTTAATGCTTAAGGTAATTAATAATAAGCACAATTATGCGGATAGACACACTCCGCATAGCGGCAGTAACTACCCCCCCCCCCCCCCCATATACACACTACCAACTAAATGGAATAACAAAGGAATATCATTATACAGCATCGGCGATAGTCTATACGCTAACGCGGTGCTGTTGGCGTGGTTTTATGTCTGCTATGCTGACTGCTGAACCAAAATCAACTCAGACTGTACGACCATCACGTAACCGGACGCGTTTTACCTGCGGCAGCTGTCCTGCATGGGTCGGTGGTCATCCCTGACGGATAATAGGGAGAAAGGAGAAATAAACAATGAAAAAAACAAGAACGCAACTACCCAAATCGCCGACCGGCATCCAGGGGCTGGACGAAATCACGGGCGGTGGGCTGCCCAAAGGGAGGTCGACGCTGATCTGCGGCGGCGCGGGCTGCGGCAAGACCCTCCTCGCCATGGAGTTTCTGGTGCGCGGCGCGAGGCAGTTCAACGAGCCGGGCGTCTTTATGGCTTTTGAAGAGACCGCCCGCGACCTGACCCAGAACGTCGCCTCGCTCGGGTTCGACCTGAAAGATCTGATCTCCCGCAAAAAGATCGTGCTGGATTTTGTCTACATCGAACGCAGCGAAATCGAAATGACCGGCGAATACGATCTGGAAGGATTGTTCATCCGCCTGGGTCTTGCCATTGACGCAATCGGCGCCAAGCGCGTCGTGCTGGATACCATCGAGTCGCTCTTCTCCGGCTTGCCTAATCCGCTCATCCTGCGCGCGGAACTGCGCCGCCTGTTTCGCTGGCTCAAGGAAAAAGGGGTGACTGCCATCATCACCGGCGAACGCGGCGATGAGACGCTCACGCGCCAGGGGCTCGAAGAGTACGTTTCCGACTGCGTGATCATGCTCGACCATCGCGTGATTGAGCAGGTCACCTCGCGGCGGTTGCGCGTGGTCAAGTATCGCGGCTCGACGCATGGCACGAACGAGTATCCATTCCTGATTGACGAAGACGGTATTTTGGTGCTGCCGGTCACGTCGCTCGGCTTACAGAACATTGCCTTCACAGATCAAATCCCCACCGGCATTGCGCGCCTCGACACGATGCTGAGCGGCGCGGGCTATTACCGCGGCAGCAGCGTGCTGGTCTCCGGCGCGTCGGGCACCGGCAAGAGCAGTATCGCCGCGCACTTTGCCGAGGCTGCCTGCCGGCGCGGCGAGCGCGCCCTCTATTTTGCCTTTGAGGAATCTCCCAGTCAGATCATGCGCAACATGCGTTCCATCGGGATTGACCTGGAACCGTGGGTGGCAAAAGACCTGCTCCAATTCCAGGCGACCCGTCCCACGTTTACGGGTTTGGAAATGCACCTGACAATGATACACAAAGCGGTCAACGCCTTTAAGCCGCGGGTCGTAATTGTGGACCCGTTGAGCAGCTTTGTCATAGGGAGCAATAAGACAGAAGTAAAATCCATGTTGATGCGGCTGGTAGATTTCCTCAAAATGAGTAAAATCACAAGTATGTTCACGATTTTGACTTCGAACAGCGGCTACATCGAGGCAGGAGACGTTGCCATTTCGTCGTTGATTGACACCTGGATGTCACTGCTCGATATCGAAAGCGGCGGCGAGCGGAATCGCTGCTTGAGCGTCGTGAAATCGCGCGGCATGGCGCACTCGAATCAGATTCGTGAGTTCCTGCTGACCGATCACGGTGTGGAATTGCGCGATGTTTACGTCGGCCAGGAAGGCGTGCTGACCGGCTCGGCGCGGCAGGCACAAGAGGCGCGAATACAAGCCCTGCTGATGGTGAAAAAGCAGGATGTCGAGTTAAGACATATCGAACTGGAAGGCAAGCGCAAGGCGCTGGAAGCGCAGATCGTCGCCATGCGCGCAGTGTTTGAGGCGCAAGAAGCCGAGGCGCTGAGAATCATCAGGCAAGAACAAGCGCAGGAAACGCAACTGGCAAAAGAACGTATGGACATGGAGATTAGTCGCAAAGCAGATACAGCACCGAGAAAACAAAAAGGGGGCTCGAAATGAAAACGAAACCGACTACACAAAAGTCTGCGCCGCCTAAAGTCAAGCCAACCGAAGCAAAATCAGACACCTTTGTCCTGCGCCTGTACGTCGCCGGACAAACGCCAAAATCCGTGGCGGCTTTTGTCAATCTCAAGAAAATCTGCGAAGAGCATCTGTCCGGGCGGTATAAAATTGAAGTGATTGACCTGATAGAAAAACCGCAACTGGCAGCAGGCGACCAGATCCTGGCCATCCCGACGCTGGTGCGGAAACTGCCGGAACCGGTTCGCAAGATCATCGGCGATCTATCCAACACCGAGCGCGTGCTGATCGGGTTGGATCTGCTGCCAAGAGAATAGGGGGATGCCATGCCAAGAAAGCAAGTGCTCGATTCGACTAAAGCTTTTGAACAGTCGCTGGTCGGTCTGCAGGAAAAACGCTATATCTTAAAGTTATATATAACCGGCATGACACCGCAATCCATGCGCGCCATCGCCAATGTCAAGAAAATCTGCGAGGAACACCTGCAAGGGCGCTACGAGCTGGAGGTGGTTGACCTCTACCAACAACCCCAACTGGCAGCAGGCGAGCAGATCATCGCCGCACCGACCCTCATCAAGAAATTGCCGCTCCCCCTGCGCCGCATCATCGGCGATATGTCGAAAACCGAACGCGTGCTGGTGGGGCTGGATTTGCGAAAGAAAGAGATACGGCAATGAAGCCCAAAACTCAAGAACAACTCCTGCATGAACTGGAAGACCTGCGCGCGCGGCTGGACGAAGCCGAAGATACTTTGCGCGCTATTCGCAGCGGCGAGGTGGATGCGCTCGTTGTCTCGGGCGTGGGCGGTGAGCAAATCTATACGCTCAATGGCGCCGAAAGACCCTACCGGATCATGATCGAAAACATGAACGAAGGCGCCCTGAATTTGGGTTTCGATGGCACGATTTTCTATTGCAACTTGCGCTTCGCCGACATGGTCAAAACACCGATCGAGAAAATTATCGGAAACTCCATTTATTTATTCGTCAAACCGGAGGAAAAGAAGTTAGTTGAGAAGTTTGTCCGGCAGGCATCAAGCAGCAATAAAACTGAGAGTTTCTTACGGGATACGTATGGAACGTTGATACCCGTTCTGCTTTCTCTCAACGATTTTGGCAACCAGCCCCCATTATCTATATGCATTGTGGTGACGGACATCACCGAGCGCAAGCAAGCGGAGGAGAAGATCAAAGTGTCGCTTTTAGAGAAAGAGATACTGCTGAAGGAGATCCACCACCGGGTGAAGAACAACCTCCAGGTGATTTCGAGCCTTCTCCGTCTCCAGGGCTCCTATTTGCAAGATGAAAAGGCAATAATAGCACTCGAGGAAAGCATAGGTCGTATAGAAACCATGACCTCTATTCATACCCAGCTCTACCAGTCTCAAGATCTGGCCAGGGTTGATTTTAGCGCATTTATCCATAAATTGATCAGCAACATCAGACAGTCCTACGGAAGGGCAGAATCTTCTATTGAGATCAATGTAGATGCCGGTGAAATAAGCCTTGGCATAGATAATTCAGTCCCCTGCGGCCTGATCCTGAACGAACTGATCTCTAATGCCATGAAGCATGCCTTCCCGGAAGGGAAGGAAGGGGAAATCAATGTCAGGATGCAATTGGAAGGCAATCAAGTGGTGATTACGGTTAAGGATAACGGGATTGGATTTTCTGAGTCGATTGATTTCACGAAAATAAAATCCCTGGGACTTAATATGGTGAGTATCCTGGTCAAGCAGATGAACGGCAAGATCGATATGCAGCTTGACGGTGGAACGATTTGGACCATCACTTTTACCTTAAAGAATGAAAGGAAGTGACGAAATGATTAAGAAAAAGATCATGATTGTTGAGGATGAAGGGCTTATTGCCGCGGACCTCGACCAGCAACTGACTGCTATGGGCTATGATGTGTTTGCAATTGCTTACTCCGGGGAGGAGGCGGTGGAGAAGGCCAGGGAGAGCTATCCCGACCTGATATTGATGGACATTGTCTTGGCCGGGAAGATGGACGGCATACAGGCGGCGGAAAAGATCGAAAAGATTGCAGATATACCGATTGTCTACCTAACCGCTTATTCAGATGAAAAGACACTCGGTCGGGCGAAGATCTCCGGTCATTCCGGATATGTCCTGAAACCTGTAAATAAACAACAGTTGCTGGTCACCATTGAAATGGCGCTGCACCAACATGGCATAGAACTGAATCTGAAGGAGAATCACACCAGAATATTCAAATCCCTAAAGGGGATGATTGAGGCAATCGCGGAAACGGTCGAGCTGAGAGGTCCCTACACGGCCGGCCATCATGAACGAATAGCGAAATTGGCAACGGCCATCAGCCGGGAGATGGGTTTGACGGACTTTCAAGTTGAAGGGATCGATCTGGCTTCGCGCATTTATGACATCGGGATGATCAATATTCCCTACGGCATTCTCCGGGAAGGCGAACGTCTGGAGGGGAACGAGCTGGCCATTTATCAGGCCTATCCCGAGACCGCTTTCAATATCTTGAAAAAGATCGAATGTGTGTGGCCACTGTCCTATATCGTCCGCCAGCACCGCGAGTGTTTTGACGGATCGGGATTTCCGCGGGGGATCAAGAGAGAAGATATTCTCATCGAAGCCAGGATTCTGGCTGTTGCCCATACCTTGGAAGACTTGACCAGCCGCAACAGTTTCAGGAATGCCATTCCTATCAATGAGGCTCTGGAAGAAATATCGTCCCACAGCGGCACCAAGTACGACCCCGAGGCCGTGGCTGCTTGCCTGAAACTTTTCAGGGAGAAGGGCTATAAGATGGAAGGCTGACGCTGTGCAGCTTAGTAGTGCTAAAGCTCAAAATCAACGACAGCCGCCAAGGTTAAACCCTTGAGAACGACGCCCGGCTGATTTGTTAGGTTTGATCCAATGCCTAAAAGGAGACAACCCAAGGCAAAGCAGGCGCGACAGGAATCAGAGTGACGCTATGAAAGATAACGAGAAGACAAGAGAGCAGCCCGTAAAGGAATTGAAGAAATTGCGCATACAACATACCGCTCCGGAAAAATCAATACCCGAGAGTATTTCCGCAAATCTTGCGGCCGAGGAGGCCCTTCGCTATGCCGAAAATATTTTCTAAACCATCCGATAGTCTATCGGTGGATATCATGCAATCTAAGCCATCAACGCCAACTACGATGCTCACGCGCCGGAATATTATTTTCGCGGGTCTCGCCCTTTTTATTATCATTTTTGGAACGAACATCTTCTTGTCCTACAAATACTATCAGGATTCTAAGTTCCAATCTTTGAATGATGACCAAAATTCCAGCTATCTGATCTCCCTTGTTATTGATCAGAACATCCAAAAGATCGTCAAAACCATGAGTGCGTTCAGCACTCGTCCCCTGCTTGTCCAGGCAGTTAAAGAACGTAATGTCGAAAAGGTGAAGATTCATCTGGTCAGTCTAATCAAGAACGATGCCGACATAGATAGTTTAATAATTACATACAAAGAAGGCACGCTCTGGTCTTCCTATCCGGAACGCCCGGAAATAACGGGAACTAATTTAGCCTATAGAGAATGGTATAAAGGTGTCAGTAAAGATTGGAAAGTCTATGTGTCTAATATGACCTTAAGGCTAGTTGGGGAGAAGGATAGCGCCTTCCATGTAGCCGTTCCCATTTTTGACCAATCGGGCAAAGTGATTGGGATAATGGTGAGCACTCAACGATCCATCACACTTTCCAAAATCATGAAGCAGATCGCTCTCGATCCCGGCACCTTTGTCAACATCACAGACCGGATAGGCAATCTTGCACACAGCAGCCGTTTTGCCTATGAAAAGCAGATAACGCCTTATCCCTTCTATTTCGTTAAAGAGAAGGTGATTTCTGCAAAGAAGAATTCCGTGCTTATTCAAGACCCCTACCTGGAAGGGAGGAATCGTTACATCACCTATACCCCAATAGCCAATATCGGCTGGTCCGTTTTCACGGGGCGTGACAGCAGGACAATCCTTATGGACGGGTTGGCATACTATATCCAGACAGCGTTGATTTCCCTGATGCTGTTTATGTTGATCATCGGTTCACTGGTCTATTTAAGAAAAAAGGAGTTGACTCTGCAACATTTGGAGACGTTGGAGTCAGAGAATAAACTGCTGATAAGTGAAACACGCTTCCAAGGGCTGTTTAAAAACATGAACAGCGGTGTGACAATCTTTAAAACAATCGATGATGGAGAAGATTTCATCATCTCTGATCTCAATGAAGCCGGACAAAGGATAGCAAGAGTTTCCTCAGATTTTATTGGCAAAAGTATATGTGACGTGTTTCCGGAAATCAAGAAATCGGGTCTTTTTGAGGTCTTTCAGAGGGTATGGAGAACGGGGCAAGCGGAGTTTTCATCTCATCAATATATTGATGAACGTCTCAACTTCTGGGCAGAAAATCGCGCATACAAGCTCCCTTCCGGTGAAGTGGTCACTGTTTTTGATGACATCACCGAGCGCAAGAAGGCGGAGGAAGAGATCCGCTTACTAAACGAGGAGTTGGAACAACGGGTATTGCAGCGCACTGCCCAGTTGAATGAAAGCAACAAAGAACTGGAGAAGTTTTCTTATTCCGTTTCTCATGACCTGCGCGCCCCTCTGCGCGGTATTGACGGATGGAGCCTTGCCCTTCTGGAGGATTACGGCGACAAGCTCGACGATCATGCCCGCAAATATCTTGACCGTGTTCGCACAGAGACACAGTTGATGGGGATGCTGATCAACGATCTGCTGAATCTTTCCCGGATAACCCGTATCGAACCGCAGTTGATGCCTTTAAACCTCACCGCCATGGCCCAAAGCCTTGCCAACCGTTTGCAGGAAGAGAAACATGGTCACCGGATAGAATTTATAATTCAACCAGACTTGAGAGCCAATGGAGACAATAATCTGATCAATATAGTTCTCACCAATCTTTTTGATAATGCCGTCAAGTTCACCGGTAAGCGTTCCAAGGCGATAATTGAGTTCGGCGAAGCTGAAGTTGACGGAACAAAGGCCTTCTTTGTACGTGACAACGGAGTGGGATTTGATATGGCTTTTGTGGATAAACTGTTCGGGGCATTTCAACGCCTTCACAAACCATCGGAGTTCCCCGGCACCGGTGTCGGCCTGGCGACAGTGCAGCGCATCATTCACCGCCATGGCGGCCGTATATGGGCTGATGCAAAGGTAGATCAAGGAGCAACTTTTTATTTCACCCTAAAGGAGACAATATGAACACAAAAACTATTCTTTTAGTCGAAGACAATCCCAGTGATATCGATTTGACAAAACGAGCTCTGGAAAAAGCTAATATTGCCAACACTTTGGATGTTGCCGAGGACGGTCAGGAAGCACTCGATTACATTTTTGGAACAGGTAATTACGCCGGTAAGGATACTTTGCCGTCATTAGCCCTGATTCTTCTTGACCTCAAACTACCCAATGTGGATGGTCTGGAAGTCTTGAAACGGATTCGCGCAAATGAGCGAACAAAACGGCTGCCGGTGGTAATCCTCACATCCTCCAAGGAAGAAAAGGACATTATCACAGGTTATGACCTTGGCGCCAACAGTTACATCCAAAAACCTGTTGACTTTTTACAGTTTGCGGAGGCTGTCAAGACTCTGGGCCTTTATTGGCTGATCCTGAATGAATCGCCACCTTTGGGGAAATAAGGGATACGTGAAGCGGGACTTGTGAAGCGTATCTCGTGAAGAGTGAAGCGTGAGATACGAAATACGAGATACTCTTCACGCACGACGCTTCACGAATTCCGAGATACGAAAGGATTTTTACAATGGCAAAAATAATTCCATCTAAAATAAGCAAACCGCAATCACTCCGGGTATTAATGCTTGAGGATTCGGAAAGTGATGAGCAGCTGATAATCCGTGAATTGAAAAAAGGCGGCTACAAGCCCGAATATGAACGGATGGAAACAGCAGCAGAGATGAAAAAAGCCCTTAAAGAGAAGCAATGGGATATTATCCTTTGCGATTATAAAATGCCGAAATTCAATGCTCCTTCAGCCATTACCCTGTTTCATGAAACAAATATCGACATTCCTCTCATAATTGTATCGGGTGCTATAGGCGAAGAAAGAGCCGTAGAGTGCATGCGCTCTGGTGCTCATGATTACATCATGAAGAATAATTTATCACGACTGTGCCCTGCCATAGCCAGAGAATTAGAAGAGGTGAAAGTTAGAAACAAGCAAAAACAGACGGATGAGCTGCTACAGGAGAGTAAAAAGGAACTTCAGGGGCTCTTTAAAAGCATGATCAACGCGTTTGTCATCTTCGAGTCTATCTTTGATGATGATGGCAATTTCGCGAGCTACCGGTTTGTCTACATCAACGACGCTTATGAGTTCATCACAGGTTTGAAGAACGAGGATGTAAAGGGCAAGACGGTTCATGAGGTATGGCCTGGGACCGAACCGGAGTGGATCAAAAGATACGGTGAGGTTGCTGTCACTGGCGTTACCCAGAAATTCGAATTGTATCACGATCCAACCAAAAAGATCTACCTTTGCAACGTCTATCGCCCATGGGATACAAAGGATCGTTTCTGTGTGATTTTCGAAGATATCACCTCCCGCAAACATGCAGAAGAGGAGCTGCGGGAGAGCGAGGAATTATTCAGGAACTACCTGGAGAATGCCCCGGATGGCGTCTACATGAATGACATGAAAGGCAACTTTATTTACGGCAACCGCAAGTGCGAAGAGATCCTCGGTTACAGGCGGGAAGAGCTGATTGGTAAAAACTTTTTGGAATTGAACATCCTGCCGGAACAAAGTCTAAATAAAGCCGTTCAGTTGCTTCAGGAAAATACAAAGGGCAAGCCCACCGGCCCGGATGAGCTTGAACTGATCAGCAAAGAAGGACGTCTTATTCCCGTTGAGATCAACACCAGCGTGGTTCAACGCTTGGGGCAAGGAATCGTCCTCGCTTTTGTGCGGGACATCACCGAGCGCAAGCAGGTGGAGGAGGTACTCCGCGCGAGTGAGGAAAGATTTCGATCCGTTGTTGAAAAATCATCTGTCGGTATTGCTATTGTCGACGACAAGTTCCTGTGCACCTATGTAAATAATGAATGCTGCAATCTTTCCGGCTATTCTGAACAAGAACTAGTAGGCATAAACTTCACTTTTCTGCTTGCAGAAGAAAGTAAAATATTGGCAGCCGAGCGATACCAGAGTCGTCAGCGTGGAGAGGATGTTCCAGCACAGTATGAGTTCACATTTGTGCAAAAAAACGGCAAAAAACGCACTGGTGAAGTGCGGAGTGCCGTATACCTTGATTCATCGGGCAAAGCAAAATCTCTCATCCAGGTGATTGATATCACCGACCGTCATCAGGTAGAGCAAAAACTGCAAGTCACACTCGAAAGCCTCAGGAAGGCGGTAAGCACAACCATCCAAGTCATGGTTTCCGCTATTGAATCAAGAGATCCCTATACTTCCGGTCACCAGGTCAGGTCCGCAAATCTTGCCCGTACCATTGCCACCGAGATGGGACTTTCACAAGACAAGATTGAGGGCATCCGCATGGCCGGTTTAATCCATGACATTGGTAAGCTCTCCATACCTGCGGAGATATTGTCCAAGCCGACCAAACTGTCCGAAATCGAGTTTAGGCTAATTAAAGAACATGCCCAAAAGGGATATGAGATGCTGAAGGATGTGGAGTCACCCTGGCCATTGGCAGAGATTGTTTACCAGCACCATGAACGAATGGATGGCTCCGGTTATCCCAGAAATCTAAAAGGGAAAGAGATTCTCATGGAGGCTCGCATTATGGCTGTTGCCGACGTGGTGGAAGCCATAGCCTCCCACCGACCCTATCGTCCCTCCTTGGGCATTGATGCGGCACTGGAAGAAATCGAGAAGAATAGAGGAACCCTCTACGACGAAGCTGTCGTGTATGCCTGCCTGAGATTATTTCGGGAAAAAAGTTTTCAGATGGAAGTAACCTGATTGCAAGTTCAATCCTCACTCTAATTTCCAATTAGAAACTCATGATTTGTAGACGCAACAACCGAGACAAGACTTAATTGAACACAGATGCCAAGTCAATAGGGATACATCATCAAGTCATTGTGGTGGCTATCAGCATCCAAGTGCTGATTTTAAGGTATCCATATTCAGGTTGCCGCCGGACATGATCATCACTACTTTCTTACCTGCAAGACGATCCTTTATCTTGTAAGCGGCCATCAAAGAAACGGCGCCCGCGCCGCAGGCCAGATTGTGAGTGGTGGTCAGCGCCATTCTAATCCCTTCGAGTATCTCGTCTTCGGTCAGCAGCACCACATCACTTATGGTATCCTTGAGAATGGTATAAGGCAGGTGGAAGACACTTCTTGCGGCAAGGCCGTCTGCAATCGTATGGGCATCATCGAGAGTTACAATTTCTCTGTCTTTCCATGAATTATAAAAGGATGGAACATTTTGTGCTTCTACACCAATTATCTCGATTGTGGGCTTGAATGCGCGTGCGGTTTTTACAAGCGATGCGCAGCCGGCACCGCCGCCGATAGGACAAATGATTGTATCTACTTCCGGCAGGTCCTCCAGTATCTCCAGCCCCATGGTGGCAAGGCCGTTTAGGATTTCAGGTTCGTTGCCCTGCTGGACATAGTAATAACCCGCACTGTCCGCAAGCTCATCGCAGTATGATTGCGCGTCATAGAAGTCTTCCCCGTGGACAATAAGTTCCGCGCCGTAGCTTTCTATTGTCCTGTTGATTTCAGGATTGTTGTTTTCCGGTACGACAACCGTGCAGGGCACATGGAACAATTGTCCCGCCCAGGCCATAGCCAGGCCGTGGTTGCCCCGAGTCGCAACAAGTATTCCGCTTTCCAGCTCTTCTCTAGACATGTGATGAACGAAATTAAGCGCCCCTCTTATCTTGAATGATCCGGTCGGATTGTGGTTTTCATGCTTAATGAATGCCTCGCAGCCGATGAGCCTGGAAAGTTCGGAATAGCAAATCAGATTTGTCCTGTTTAAGTACCTGTAAATAACTAACCTTGCCATTAAGGCTCTTGTCAGGTTGACCTGCTCGCTAAGCAACTCGTATTTTTTCAGCATAAAAATCCTCCTCGTTAATTACATCCTGTCTGTACTTGAAGAATATTTGGTAGGTATTGCCTGTTTCCGGTTGAACTATAAGAAACTCGGCCTTGTATGTCAAGGAAATCTTGGTTACAAAATGTCAGGCTCGATTTAGACCACCTTGAAGAGATGGCAGAAGGGGCTAGGTACACGCGAGTTCGAGCCCCTCAGTATGGCTACAGCGAATGCAATCAGGGCAGCTATCAAATTCTGATTGAGAAAGACCAGGGGGTTCACCTTCATCAAGTGGCACATGGCATTGACGGTCGAACAAAGGTCGTTGCACTCACCGCTGAGATATACTTTTCTTCGCCCCAGCCTCTTTATGAGGCGCTCGCCTATCTCTTCTATGGCACAGTAGCCGACAATCAGCACCCTGCCCTCCAAGGCGTCGATTTCTGCGGGATCGAATCCCTTGCCCATAATGAGCGTCCATCCGCCTTTTCCCTGATAGTCGTAATGGAGCACCTGCAGGAGCGTTTTGGGATTATTCATGCAGCCCTCGCGGCAGGCCATCGTCTTTCCCACAATCATTTTCACATCCCCGGGGTAGGATTCGTAGAGTTCTGTTGGATATTTGCCCTCAGGAGGCATATCGCCAATAAGATCGATACCGTCAAGCGAGGGAATATCGCCAGCGCATTCAATGTCGTCAATTCCACTTACGCCATCTCCCATGCCCCGTGTCACAGCTTCCTTGAGATGGGGAACATCCTCAAGTCCTAGGCCGAAAATCTTGCTTCCGACGATATCGGCGGCGACCACGTTTCTGCTGCCGATCAGCACGCGAAAAGGTTTCACGCAGGTATCGGCCTTTGATGTAACCGGATAGTGACCGTAGATGGTTCCCTCGACGCCCTCAATCAGGGTGATGTCGGGTCGCACCAGGGATAGGACATCGGCTAGCTTCGAGAAGAGATTGTAATTGTGGTCAACCCCCCGGCTGGTGTGGGTGGGGAAACCCCACTGATTTTTTACCCCCAGCGTGACTCCGGCCATGGAATGAGTTTTGAGCTTGGGCAGGTCTATGTAAAGATTTTCACTTGCGCCATCGATGAGTTTTTCCGCTACGGTGAGGGGAAACGCGCAGGTCGTAAGGTCGTAGCCCCTGGGATTGTTCTTACTTGCCGGAGAGCGGCCGGAAAACTTGAATGTCCGTGTTTTTTCCTCGTCGAGATAGATTGGCACCGCGCCTGTCTGGCGGCATAGCTTCGCGTAGCCGTTCACGGCGAAAACAACGCGCGTGTAGTTGGCCTGGGTGGAATTTTCCAGGACATAGATTTTCTTCGCGCCTGTCTGCTGCCAGTATTCGATTACGGCCTTCAGCACTTCGATGCGTGTATGGCAATAAGCCTTGGCGTCAATGGCGTTGGGTTTGATATAGACAGCACCGCTGGATTTGAGAAGCGCTGCCCCTCCCAGTTCGTTAAAAATCTCCCCAACGGCGCGGCGGATTTCGGAAACCATCTTTTCATTTAGTGGCAGATAGTTGATTAGACTCGCTTGCTGGTGCGGGGCATTGAGTTTTTTGATAATTACCTTAGCTTTGACCATTTTACTCACCTCCTGCTTTATAGTGTGAGCCTTCGGCATGAGCTAGATTTTCGAAGCTGGTAAATTTTTCCAGGAAAGCCAGCTTGACGGTATCGGTAGGACCGTTTCTCTGTTTGGCGATGATGATTTCCGCAGTTCCTTTTTCCGGATTGTCATCCGATTTGTTGTACACTTCATCGCGATAGATAAAAGCGATCACGTCAGCATCTTGCTCAATGGCGCCGGATTCGCGCAAATCCGCCATCTGCGGACGCCGGTTGGTGCGGGTTTCCACTTGGCGATTGAGCTGGGAAAGAGCAATGACAGGGACTTTCAATTCTTTGGCCAGAGCTTTTAATGAACGGCTGATTGCCGATATCTCCTGTTCCCGGTTGTCCCGATAGCCATCGGCCCGCATTAATTGTATATAGTCCACTACAATTAAACCCAGCCCCGATTCGGCTGATAGCCTACGTGATTTGGCTTTCATTTCCAGTACGGTAATGGCGGCTGTGTCATCAATATAGAGAGGTGCCTCAGATAGTTGTCCGGCTGCAGTAGTCAGTTTCGGCCAGTCAATTTCACCTAACTGACCTTTTCTCAGACGCTGCGAATCGACTTTTGCTTCAGAGGCAAGCAAGCGGAAACCAAGTTGTTCCTTGGACATTTCCAAAGAAAAAATGGCTACAGGGATCTTATTTTCCATTGCGGCGAATTGGGCGATGTTCAAGGCAAAGGCGGTTTTGCCCATGCTGGGTCGTCCGGCAATAATGATCAGATCGGATGGCTGCAAACCGGAAGTCAAATCGTCAATTTTTCCAAAACCTGTTTCCACACCGGTATAGAGTCCCTTGCGGGTGTAAATGCCTTCAATTGCAAGGAAACTATCCTTGACAATGTCCTTAATCGAATAAAAAGAGGGACGAACCTTGTTTTGCGAGATTTCAAAAATGCTGTGTTCAGCTTTATCCAAAACCACATCAACTTCAGAGCCTGTCTCGTAACAGCTGTCAATAATATGCGTTGCCGAGCCGATCAGCCCCCGCAGAATCGCTTTCTCTTTAACAATTTTAGCGTAATTGACTACATTTGCCGCTGAAGGAACATTATCCACAAGTGATGCCAGATAAGAAGTCCCTCCGACTGAATCCAGCAGGCCTTTATCTTTCAGAGCACTGCTTAAAGTGATCAGATCAACAGGATCATTTTTTTCGGAAAGCTCTATGATGGTTTTAAATATCTTCCGGTGAGCCTCATTGTAAAAATCATCTTTAGATAGAATTTCCAACGCGCTGTTTATCGAGCTGTTTTCCAAGAGAATTCCCCCAAGGATAGACTGCTCCGCCTCCAGATTTTGCGGTGGAATTTTGTATGAAGATGGATCAATGTCGCGCATTTTTTATTCGCCAATAACGATTAGTTTAATTTCAGTATCCACGCCGGAAAGTAACTTGATTTTGATTTTAAATTCGCCCAGCGATTTAATCTGCTCATCATGGACAATCATTTTTCTGTCAATTTCATAGCCTTTATCTTTGAGCGCACATTCGATGTCTTTGGTTGTGACTGAACCAAAAATTTTATCCTGATCACCGACTTTACGGGACAGAGTAAGAGTCACTTTGGCCAGGGCTAAAGCCAGATCCTCCGCGGTTTTATGCTCTTTTTGCGTTTTTTGTAAAATATTGTTTTTTTCGTGTTGCAGTGTTTTTATATTTTTTTCGTTTGCTTCGATGGCCAGGCCTTTCGGAATTAACAAATTGCGGGCATAGCCGTCATTGACTTTAATTAAATCTCCGGCCTTTCCCAGAGAAGGTACGTTTTGCTTTAAAATGACCTTCATTAAAAACCTCCTTTTGTTAAATATTTAAGATACAATTTCAGTTTTCTCATCTTTGCGGAAAAATTTTCGAAAATCAACCCAGATATCAAATAATCCAACAGTCGCTATTGGTATCATAAGAAATTGCTGAACTGCAATAAAAAAATAAAAAATAAAACGGAAAGCAGCGGGAACATTTTTGCTCTGAAAGATGAAGCTGACAATGGCGAACCCTTGCAGCAGGTAAATAAAACAAATAATCAGGAATGAATTTAACGCTAAAAAATTAACATCACCATTTGGAATAAAATTAAGACCTCCAGAGACAATAAAAAACCAGATGAAAAAGTCCGGAGTCTTCCAACTCGCAAGCATTGTGAGATTGGGTCGGGAAAGGCCGGCATTGCTTAAAATATTTTTTCCGATGAGGACATTCAGCCAAACAATAAATATTGAAATAATGGTGATTAAAGAAGGGAAAATCATAGTGAAACCAGCGGTAATACTTTCCTGATTACTTTTAATGAAATCAATATCTTCTTTTGCCAGCGGCAATTGGCTGTATAATTTTATGTTGGTGTCAATCATGGAAGCAATGTATTTCCGTATTAGCTGCCAGGGATGTATTGATTGCTCGAAACCGCTGTAAATAAAATAGAAGCAGATGGCCGCGATTATCAGCAGGGCAGGGTAAGCGATGACCTTTTCTACGGATTTATTCATGGTCGCAAGCCGCGCGATAAGCAGACCTGCAAGTCCCATGGTTACAATAGGTAGCAGGGGATTGCCCTGATGCAATAACAAAAATAAAACAAAAAGCAGCAGGCTGGAAATAAAAAAAGCCGTAGCTGTTTTAAATTCGCCGTTAATTGTGCCAAGTGTAAAAAGAATCACAGGAAGCAGGATTAGACAGAAAGACCCTAAAAAGGGAATAAAAACGGCGGAAAAAATAAAAAAGATAATGATTAATGATTGCTTAATAATCGAGCTTTTGAGAATTAATGAATCTAATTTTTTCAAGGCGAATAACCCGGCAAATGTTAAATTGTCTTAATGCAATGATATAACCGGAAAAGAATCGCCGGCCTTTTCCTTAAGAAGAAAAGGCCGGCGGATCAATTTTAAGATTGCCTTTATCTTTATCTTCCTTCAGCGGTGACAAAAGGCATAATCGCGATTGTACGGGCGCGCTTGATTGCCACAGTCATCTCTCTTTGATGGCTGGCGCAATTACCAGTGATTCTACGCGGCATAATCTTGCCTCTCTCAGTCACATAACTACCGAGAATGGCAGGGATCTTGTAATCAATTTTGATATTAGAATCAGTGCAAAAGCGGCAAAACTTTTTCCTATGGAAAAACTTTTTCTGTGGCGGCCTATTTGGTCGGTCTGTGTTGGTTATTGCCATTGTTTATTCCCCTTTCGCCGGGATTTCTTCTTTAGTCTCAGGTTTTTTGAATGAAATTCTTTGTGGCTTTACGTCTGTGGAAGGTTTTTCTTCCCTGTTTGCGCCTGAGGTATCGGGTTCAATGCGAATCTGCGTGCGCTTAACTTCAGCGGCGGCAAATTCAGCATCGATTGTTTCGCGCGTGGTGGCGCCTTCTTTTTTTACCGTCATGAACTTCAGAATACGGTCGTCGATTTTGAAATTTCTTTCAAGTTCAGCGACAATGGGTCCATCACCGGCAAAATCGATGAGAAAATAAAAACCATCTTTTTGTTTGTTGATTTCGTAGGCAAGACGTCTTTTACCCCATTTATCGACTTTTGCAATAACACCTTTGCGATCGGTGATAATTGCCTGGCTGCGATCAATCAGGGCAATAATGTCGTCTTCAGTCAGATCAGATTTGACTATTACTACAACTTCGTATCTTTTCAAAATTTTCTCCTTTCGGCTCTATAGCCCATGGTCAAGGCCACAGGCAAGGGGAGTCCTAAAATTTATGATGGTGGCTTTTATACTGAACTTCCATAGAAATCAAGGATTATTTTACAACCTGATATTAGTATCGGATAGTTTTGACAACGGGGCGATAGAGGAAAAGATTGCGGCGGATGAAATTATTTTTCTTTTGAAAATTTTCGGCTGAATTGCAGACGTAAGTCACCACCAGATTTCCCTGGTGCGCAAATCCAATGTGCTCCTTACCGGCATAGCAAAAATTATTTTTGTCATAACGGGGGCTTTGGGGGTCAACTTCAGGTATCGTTGCTATAAGCACAACCGGTTTGCTCCATGGGCCTTCCAGCTTGTTCGCGCTCTGATACAAAAGCTGATTACCAGTAATTATGGAGGACATATAAACGGCGATCCATTTATTCTCATCACCGTGGTATCTGACACTCAGCTCGGAAACACCGGCGGGAAGAACAATCATGGCTCGAGAGGGCGCGAATCCCTTTTCCCATTTTCCGCTTTTGTTTAAATACTCCATGAAATTAGCCGGATCATCGAATTTGCCAAACGGCACACGAACCAGGATATTGCCGGAAGTCTTGCCGGTTTTCTTCACGGTAGTGTAAAGTGGGTAGAAATAGACATAATTCTGAAAGACGACGGAAGTAGTGGCAAAGGCTTCAATGCCCGGCGGAATTGCTTCTTTTAAGTCAATATAATCGACAATCCATTGATTGGGATCCGGCAGCGTATAATTTTTTATGCGGGCAAATTTGTGCCGGACAATCTTGAAATTAAGTGGTTCACTTAAATCCAGCATGGCTTTGACCACCAGCAGTGGGACATATAAAACCTGATTGACAATAAAAGGATCCTGCGGCCACAGCCATTCATTTTCGCCAAAAGAAGACAAGAATTTGCCATTCTTTTCTTTTAAAAAATATTTAATTTGAAATTGTCCGTTTTCCTCGCAGGTGGAAATAGCCATTGTTGTTCCCATGACTACGTCCATGCCGATACGATCTTTTCTACCTTGCTCACTTGCCACAAATGTATCGCCAAAAAGCCAGAGGGTGCGCTCTTTATCCAGTGCAATGGAGTAGGCTCCGTCCCCGCCGTACCAGTTGTCTTTATCGGGAAAGTCAGGCAGGCATTGGGCTTTAGGGGAAACGGCAGAATCTGTTTCTCTCAAAGGGGCGCAGCTCTCGGCTTGCATGAAGATAAATAAAGATAAGCTCAAAAAGATTGCTTTTTTCATCATAGTGGATGATCTAACGAAAGTTTTCATAGTCATAATCTGAAGCTCACAAATTTCTCATATTATTTTTGCAGGGACATAAGGCGTCTGAAGATATTTTCTTGCCTCAACCTTTGCCGTGCCTTCACCATTATCAATTCCCTGCTTGAGATATGAATGGAAGCGATTGCTTTGTGTCGTGGCCGCATCTACGCTTGCCGCAATTACGCAGAGAAATAGAATCGGCAAGATGGCAAAAAGAATAATTCTAGAACAATATTTTATGGTCTCGTAAAAAGTCAATATTGCCTTTTTTTTGTCATTCCCGCGCAGGCGGGAATCCAGTGATTTAAGCTCGTTATGGATTCCCGCCTGCGCGGGAATGACAGAACGGGGACACTTTACCTGTCCATCGTATTTTGTCATAAGTTCTTCCTATATTATTCTTTAGAAAAAAATCCGGGCATCAACAATTGAGACGCCTTGCCCCTCAGGATGGACAATTACAGGATTGAGATCTATTTCGCTTATCTCCGGACATTTTGTCAAAAGTGCTGATACGCGGCAGATAACCTCGATCAAAGCTTTTACATCGGCCTTACCTTTACCTCGAACTCCCTGAAGAAGCGGATAGGCCTTAAGTTCTTTGAGCATATCAGCGGCCTCCTTTTTTGTTACCGGTGCCAGGGCAATAGTCGTATCCTTAAATATCTCGATGAAGATTCCTCCCAGCCCGACAATAACAATAGGGCCGAAAGCCTGATCCCGCCTGCCGCCGACAAAACATTCGATGCCCGGGGGCGCCATTTCCTGAATCAGAAAGCCATCGATTACAGGGCGCGGCTTCAGACGCTTCAATGTTTTTTCCATTTCGGTAATTGCCGCAAGCAGGGCTTTTCTGTTGAGAATATTTATGACCACGCCACCGACATCAGATTTATGAGAGGCATTGCGCGAAACAAGCTTTAAAGCCACAGGGTACTTAATCGTGGTGCGTCCTACGGATTTAGCATTTTTGATGACCATACTTTTTACGGGTTGCAATCCGGCAGCACAGCAAATGCTCAGAGCTTCATCAGTAAGAGGGATACGCGCTTCGAGCACACAGCGTTCTCTGATTTCCGAAATCGCGTGCAGATCAAGATCATAAGATGGAACCTTGCCTCTGGCATCACGTGCTTTTTTGCGTTCATAATAATTTAATGAAACATGAAGAGCGGAGGCAGCCTCCAGCGGCGAGGTGAAAGTAGGGTAGGGGTGATTTTGCGAAATATCAAGAATTTCCTCGCGGGCGGAAATCATGGCCAGGCAGACAGGTTTTTGATATTGGGCAACAAGCTTTTCGACACCGGTAAGGAAAGTCCGTGACATCTCAGCTTCAAAGTGGGCGGAATATACATGATTGAACAAAACGCCGTCATAATTCGGCAGCTTCAAAACTTCCTCCAGGATAGCGGTGAATATTGTGTAATCAAAGATTTCTCCCAGATCCAGAGGATTCTGGTGGGCAATGATACGGGTATTATAAATGGTTTTAAGCTTTTCGATAAATACCGGCGGGAAGGGGTTAATATCAAAACCATATTTAGCACAGGCATCAGCGGAAAGAACCGCGTGACCGCCAGAACGCGAAAGGACAGCAACGCGGCGTCCCTTCATCAGCGGAAGACGGACAACCCGTATGGCGTTAATTAAATCTAGTTCATCTTCAATGCGGATTACCGCTGCCTGACGAAAAGAACTCTCGACTACTTCATCATCGTTCGATAGCGCGGTGGTGTGCGATTGGGCAATTTTTGCACTTAAGGTACTGCGGTTGGCTTTTTGCACGAGTATCGGTTTTTCCGATTGCATGGCCAGATCAAAAAAGGCTCTTCCTCTTTTGAAACCTTCAAGGTAAACGGTGACTATTTCGGTCTTGTCGTCATGGAGAAGATATTCCAGGAAATCAACTTCGTCCAGCTGAAGTTTGTTGCCTGTTGCCACAAATTTTCCGGGTGTGATGCCGTAGCCGCTGAAGGCGCGCAGGTAAGTTGCGCCAACTCCGCCACTTTGGGCAATAAGTCCAACGCGGCCGCCAACAGGAGTATCCTGAAAAAAAGTAAACGGCATCATCATTTTGATATCATAATTTACGGTGCCGACACAGTTTGGGCCGATGACTTTCATGCCGTATTTTTCGGCAACCTTGAGCACTTCTTTTTCCAGCGAGTAATCGCCGTGAGAATATTCGCTAAAGCCACCAGATTCAATGACAATGCGCCGAATTCCCTTTTGGCCGCAGGCTTCCATGAGAGCGGGGATGGTTTTGGCCGGCGTTAAAAAGATGGCGACATCAGGAGTTTCCGGAAGATCGGCAACGTCTGTATATACTGGCACGCCATTTATATCTCCTGCTTTGCTGCCGACACCGTAAAGAGCGCCTTCATAGCCGACTTGTTTGTTATTAAGCAGAACGATTTGTCCCAAATTCATTTTTGTAGTCGAAGCCCCGAAGACAACTAAACTCCGGGGATAAAAAAACTTTTCCATTACCTATTACTCCTTTTATTATCTGCAATGTCCCCCGCTGGCGGGGGCTAGGGGGTGGACTTATTGTTGTAGCCGTAATGTTAACAAGTTACATATTGGCAGTCTTTTTCCACCTCCGTCACTGCGTGACACCTCCGCCGGCGGAGGATACGTGCCAACATTCTTAACTATTACGACATATTTTCGCAAGTCGGGTCACCCAATTATTGGAATACATCCAATAATAAACCGGGCGTTTTATAGAATAACAGGCGGCATGTGTCAAGCTTTATAGGTCGGGGCAAGGACAGTTGAAAGATCACTAAAAGATTCATTTGACTTCTGCCATGGGGTTGCGTTAATTATACAAAGAAGAATATATTTTTTGGCTCATTATATTATCACAATCGTACCGGATTCATGAACAGATTCATGTCATTTCTTAATTTAAGTTTAAAGGCAGAATCATGACGGACAGGAAACATAGCAATGAAGCGGCAATCTCCGAAATCCGGTCATTGCGCCTGCGTCTCCAAGAACTCGAAAAAGCAGAAAGCAAAAGAAAAAAGGTAGAAAAAGCCCTTATCGAGACTGATCAGCGTCTCTACAGCATCATCGAAGGTTCACCCATTCCCGCCTTCATGATCGGCAAGGACCACAAAATTGTATATTGGAACAAAGCACTGGAAGAATTAAGCAGGATTAAAGCCAAGGAAGTTATCGGCACACGTCAGCAATGGCGGGCATTTTACAGTAAAAAACGGCCGTGCATGGCGGACCTTCTGGTGAAGTCTAAAATTGAAGATGTTCCCAAATGGTATAGGGATAAATATATCAAATCCAACCTGCTTGATGAAGCCTATGAAGCAACGGATTTCTTCCCGGAGCTGGGCGAAAAAGGAAAGTGGCTTCATTTTACGGCGGCACTTATTCGCAACGCGGCAGGAGAATTGGTTGGTGCCGTGGAAACGCTGGAGGATATTACTGGACGCAAAAAAGCGGAAGCGGCATTGATGAAGGCCCATGAAGGGCTGGAACACAGCGTTGTGTTACGAACAGCGGAATTAGCCAAAGCCAATGAGGCGCTGCTTGCCGAACTTATGGAGCGTCATCGGACGCAGCATGCATTAAAGCAGACGACAGACCATCTTTCCCTGATTCTCGAATCTTTGCCGATTGTGTCTTACACCCGGATAGCGAATGGAGATTTCGGTATTACTTTTGTCAGCAACACAATTGAGGAAATTACGGGATATCCTGCTTCGCGTTTTATCGAAGAAGAAGGATTTTGGAAAGACCATATCCACCCCGATGACCGCCTGCGGGTCATTACTGAACTTCAGACGGAGCGAAAGAAAGGCACTCATCGCTTCGGCTATCGCTTCCGCATTATGGATGATTCGTACCGCTGGTTTTCCGATTACTGGAGGATTATTCGGCTGGATGCTGGCTCTTCGCCTTATATTGTCGGTGCCTGGCAGGATGTTACTGAGGATAAAAGAATTCGTCAGGAAGGCGAATTGCGTCTTCAGCAGATGATTCAAACCCACAAACTCACCGCTCTGGGAGAAGTTGTCGCCGGTGTTGCCCACGAGATTAACAATCCCATCAGCTTTATCGGATATAATGTGCCGGTTCTCGAAGAAATCTGGAACACCGTTGAAGAGCTTATCACGACCAAAGGATTAACCCATCCGGACTGGAAGAAAAAGGGGCTTACCCAGCAGGATGTTTGTCAAAACATGAGGGAGATCATTGAGGCTTTCAAGATCGGTGGAAACAGAATTAGTCGAGTGATTACGGGTTTGAAGGAATTTTCACGATCAGATGAAACCTCTCAAAAAAAACCTGTGGCAATTTCAGATGTTATTCAGGGTGCGCTGATTATTGTCGGAGCCCAGGTGAGAATGACCGTATCAAAAATCGATCTGGATATTGGTAAAAACATTCCTCCCATCAATGGTCATTTTCAGAAGATAGAACAAGTGATTGCCAATCTGCTGATCAACTCTCATCAGGCAATTGCAGCAGGAAAGAAGGGAAGAATAGTAATTCGTTGCCACTATATTGAGCGCTTGAAGGCAGTAGTCGTGGAAGTGGAAGATAATGGCAAGGGCATTGACCGGGAGATTATTGATCATATATTTGATCCCTTTTTTACCACGCGCCGCGACCGCGATGGTACTGGCCTAGGGCTCTCCATTTCTTACGGTCTGATCAAAGAACATCACGGAATTATCAGCGTCCTTTCGCGCCCGGGCTTAGGCAGCAGGTTTTGTGTTTATCTGCCCGTGGATGGCCAGACGAATCTCAGTCTTTATCCGGCCATGCTTTGCATCGATTCTAACGTAAAGTATCTAAAGCAACTGAAGACCAACTTTGTTGATGCCGTAATCTGGCGCTCCGAGACAAAAGACAAGCCTGAAGATATACTAAGCTTTATAGAGGAGTATCCGGAGGTGGATACTGTAGTTTCTGAAATCCGCTTAAATGGTTTTGATGGCTGGAAACTTCTGGAAATGATCCGCAGGCATTATCCTTTGTTGCCCGTAATCCTTTATTCCAGTGATAAAAAGGCAATCAAACAGCCCGCGGAGATTAGAGAAATTCCGGATTTAGTTTTGCAGAAGCCTTTTAATATAGATAAACTTCAAAAGATTATTCACGATCTGGGGAGACAACGGCTATGAAAATTCTGATTGTAGATGATGAAGAGGTTTCCCTCACCTCTGTAAAGCGAATTCTGAAATGGCGGGGCATTCGGGATGTAGAGGTTTGTGATAACGGCAAAGATGCCATTAAAAGGATCAAAGAAGACGATTTTGACATTGTCCTTTTAGACCTGCTCATGCCGGAGGTAGATGGAATGCAGGTTCTGGAATCCACGAAACCATTTAAGCCCCAGACGGAATTTATCATTCTTACGGCTGTTGATGATATCCCGACGACAGTCAAGGCCATTCGTCAGGGGGCCTATGATTACCTTGTTAAACCGGTGGAAAATGAACTTCTTTTTCTATCCATAGATAGAGCTTATGAACGAAAAGGGCTTCTTGCCGGTTTATCCGCAACCGCACGCCGTGATGTAAGCGAAATTCCCACGGCATTTTCCGATACAATTACGCAAAACCAGCAGATGAAAGCCCTGATTTCCTACGCGCAGGTTATGGCCCGCAGCGGCAATCCGATTATGATAACGGGTGAATCGGGGACAGGAAAGGAATTGATGGCGCGAGGAATCCACAGGGCAGGACCGGCGCCTGATGGCGCCTTCGTCGCGGTCAATGTCTCCGCGATTCCTACGACAATGTTTGAAAGCCAGTTTTTCGGTCATACCAAAGGCGCTTTCACCGGAGCCGATAACCGTTACTCGGGATTTTTTGAACAGGCTGATGGCGGCACCCTGTTTCTTGACGAAATCGGAGAACTACCTATCGGTCTGCAATCAAAACTTCTGCGGGTTTTAGAAGATAAAACGTTTACTCCTTTAGGTGCCTCCAAGCCTGTCTCTGTTGATATCAGGTTTGTTTCGGCCACGAATACAAATATTGAGCGTGCCTGTCAGGAAGGAAAATTTAGAATAGATTTGATGTACCGGCTCAAATCAGTCTATATTTATCTGCCGCCGCTGCGAGAAAGAAAAGGCGATATACCTGAACTTGCCGCTCATTTTTTGCAAAGTGCCTGCACGCGTCATGGCAAAAACATTAAAGGCTTTAGCCCAGAAGCCATGGATATTTTGGTCAGCAAAGATTACCCCGGTAACATCCGGGAGCTATCGCAGATAATAGAGAATGCCGCTGTCCTTGCCGATAACTCTGTAATTCTGCCAACTCACTTAGGAGAGATAGCCGGGCCGCTACCTTCCTCCTCCGGACGAAAGCTTTGTACATTCAAAGAAAACTACGATCTGCATCTGGCTTTTGTTCTTGATTCCACCAAGGGAGATCGCCGTGATGCCGCCCGCATTCTAGGAATTACGCTGAGGCAGTTACAGCGGAAACTGGCAGAAATGAAATGATGATGAACAGACGACCTTTACGTCATCTCACGCGACAAAAGCGTCGTCATCCTCAGCATCCTGTATATACTCACTAAATCAGCTATACCAAGAAATAGGTAACCTCAAAGAGGTGACATAAACTTCACCTTCCCCCATGTAATTCCATCCGCACAATTCTTTGTAAATCAATAATAACAGGCACTAGCGGTTATTTTAGATGGTTGGCACATCTGTTGCTTTTGAAGATACACAACAAAGGAGTGGCGTATGCTGGCATCATTAAAGTTACTCGATCTCATGGCAAACAGTTCGGAGGCTATGGCAAAACAATGGGCGAAAGAAGTGGTTAAGAATCCTAAAACCCCTTATTATCATAACAGTGATCAGGACAAAATTATTCCTCAAGCAGCAGAATTTTACCAGAAATTAAGCCGCGTTTATACAGACAAAGACCCTTTCACGGCGATAAAGGGTTTTATGGGAAAATTCGCTGAAGCGAGATTTAAAGAAAAGGTTCCCCTCCATGAGGCGCTTTATTCCATTATTCTAATGCGCCGCCATATCTGGCTCTACGCTGAATTTCAGGCAATATTTATCAGCATCATTGAGCAGCATCAGGCTCTGGACAGCCAATTACGCACGATCCTTATGTTTGATTATATTACGTACGCATTTACCGAAAAATATTGGGAATTAATGAATCTGGAGTTTGCCAGAAAGAGTAAAAAGTAGTTGGTTATTATTAATCAAGGTCAGATTTTTTCTGTCCGGCACGATGAAAGGAAGGTTATATGCAAGCTTACGCCGCAAAACTTATTGATCTTATCGAACTCAAGGCCGAGAAAATTGCCAAACAATGGGCAGTAGATGTGAGGAAGCATAATCGAACACCATCATATAGCTCGCTGCCGCTAGATAGAGTGATTGAGCGCGGGGTCGATTTTTACAGGCTGTTTCGTCAGATGTCTTTAGCCGATGTTCCCTATGAAGCGGCTAAAACTTTTTCGTGGAAATACGCAAAGGAATGCTACCAGGAAAAAATACCACTTCAGGAAGCTGTTTATGCGCTGATACTCTTGAGAAGAAATCTCTGGCTTTACGCGGAGTTTCAGGGAGTTTTTACCTCGGCTTTAGAACAGCAGCAGGCGGTGGAAAGTCTAAATCGAACGATTCTCATGTACGATTATGTGTCATACCAGGTTATAGAAAAATACCAGGAGATGATTCAGAATGACGTTGATAAAAATATTGGTTCTATCAAGTTGGTGATGAATAATCCTATCAGTAGTATAAAAAATATTTATAAAAGTGGATTGATGGGCATCCTTATTTTAGTCGCTTGTATCCTCAGCTATTATTATCACGCAATCCTCGGGACGGGTGTGATTTTCACCCATCTCTTCTACATTCCAATTATTCTGGCCGCTGTCTGGTGGGGTAAAAAAGGAATTTTCGTGGCTATTTTCCTTGCGGGTCTGATCTTAGCCAGCCATGTACTTTTCTTGAAGGCAGTACCATTCGTAGATGATATTATCCGGGCTCTAATGTTTATAGTAATCGGCGGTGTTGTGGGTTGGCTGATGGACGGCATTAAAAAAATAGAAGATATGTATAAGGCTACTATATAAAAATATAAGCTCAATAACAAAAAGAGGAGATGAACGTGGAGAGTGAACAAGTCAATACAGGAAAAGTTCTGTCCGTTCGAAGTAGTGTCGTTGATGTCCACTTCCCTGTGGCGCCTTCGATCCGCAATGTTCTTAAGGCTGGCGATAAAGGGCAGGTAATCATCGAGGTTTTCACTCAGCTCGACAACAATACTGTTCGGGGTGTTGCCCTGACACCAACCCAAGGCCTGGCGCGAGGTTCAGCGGTTACCGATACGGGCAAGCCCTTTGAAGTACCGGTAGGCAAAGAACTTTTAGGCAGGGTCTTCAATGTTTTCGGACAGACAATTGATAAGAAAGCACAGATTGAAGGCGGAGAATGGCGTTCCATCCATCGCGAGCCGATTCCGCTGCGGGATCAATCTACCGTTTCGGAAATATTCGAAACCGGAATCAAGGCTATTGATGTTCTGGCACCGCTGGAGCGGGGAGGCAAAGCAGGTCTCTTTGGTGGAGCAGGCGTCGGCAAAACAGTTCTCATTACAGAAATGATCCATAATACCGTCAGCCACCATGAGGGAATGAGTATCTTTTGCGGAATCGGTGAACGCTGCCGAGAAGGCGAGGAACTCTATAGAGAAATGGAAGAAAGCGGCGTTCTAGGCAATACGGTAATGGTTTTCGGTCAGATGAACGAACCACCGGGGGCCAGATTCCGTGTAGGACATGCAGCCCTCACGATGGCCGAGTATTTTCGTGACGACTCCAAGCAGGATGTTCTGCTCATGATTGATAACATTTTCCGTTTTATCCAGGCAGGCATGGAAGTATCAGGTCTTTTAGGACAGCTTCCGTCGCGTCTGGGATACCAGCCTACTCTGGCCACGGAACTAGCCGAGCTCGAAGAACGGATATGTAACACAAAAACAGGCGCCATTACATCCATTCAGGCAGTCTATGTGCCGGCGGACGATTTTACTGATCCTTCGGCGGTGCATACTTTTGGCCATCTTTCGGCGACCATTGCTCTTTCGCGTAAACGGGCGAGTGAAGGGCTTTATCCGGCAATTGACCTTCTTCAGTCCAGTTCGAAGATGATGATGCCGAATATCGCCGGTGAACGCCATTACAAGATAGCGCAGGAAATTCGCAAGACGCTGGCGGTTTATGAAGATCTAAAAGATATTATCGCCATGCTCGGTATCTCCGAACTTTCCCGCGAGGATCAGCGAATTGTGCACAGGGCGCGCAGACTGGAGAGATTTTTTACACAGCCGTTTTTTGTCACTGAACAATTTACAGGTACCGCGGGGAAGATGGTTTCCCGCGAGGATACATTGATTGGTTGCGAACGGATACTCAATGACGAATTTGCTGAATATCCGGAACGTGCTCTCTATATGATCGGAACAATAGACGAGGCTAAGATCAAAGATGATGCTTAAGATTTTGCTGCCGGCAGAAATACTACTGGAGCAGGAAGTAAAAAAGATTGTTGCCGAGGCGGAAAACGGTTCCTTCTGCCTGATGCCTAATCACACTGATTTTGTGGCAACACTGGCTCCGGGGCTTTTTACTTATGAGCGCGCAGAAGGTGGTAAGGAATTATTGGCAATGGATGTCGGCACGCTGGTAAAAAAAGGTTCGGATGTGCTGGTTTCCACGCGCAACGCTGTGCGCGCACCGGATCTGGGCAAATTGAAGCAGGTTGTCATGGAACAATATGATATTTTGGATGAGCGCGAAAAGATGGTTCGTTCCGCTTCAGCTAAACTGGAGGCAAGTCTAATCAGGCGCTTTGTAGAATTAAAGTAATGAGACTCACTGAGAACGAGCGAAGCGAAGTTTGAAGTGTAAGTCGAATTATCCCAGGAGCGCAGCGACGCGGGATAAATAGTGAAAGAAAGGTAGAACTTAGAACATTTCCAGGGGATTAAAATCATGGTTGAAATAAGACGGGTATCAAGTCAAAGGCGCAAAGATATTGCCGATCGTTTCGCGGATAAAGTAGCCAAAAAAGAATTGCTGCGCCTGAAGGGGCTTCGGCATAAGAATGAAACGGTTTGGTTTGGCTTGGGTATGTTCGGAATTATCGGTTGGGCCGTGGCTATTCCTACCCTTATCGGCATCGCTTTTGGTCTCTGGATCGACAGGAACTGGCCTAGCCAATATTCCTGGGCGCTGATGTTTCTCATTTTTGGTTTGGTGATAGGATGCATAAATGCGACATATTGGGTAAGAAAAATTCGCAGCAAGATTATTGAAGATGATGAATAATGAATTAAACATTGTAACTGTTGCTATTCTTTCCGGAGCGTTTGCGGCAGGGTTGATTTTAGGAGCGCTATACTTTATCGCTCTTTGGAAAACGGTGCGCAAAATTCCGGATACGCAACGCCCAGCGCGCCTGATTTTAGGAAGCTTAGTTGTGCGCATGGCGGTGGTGATACCCGCATTTTATTTTGTGATGAGCGGACATTGGGAGCGGCTGGCTATGGCACTTATCGGTTTCATCTTAGCAAGAAAATTGCTTACCCGTCATTTGGGATCAGGTGTGGCGGCTTAGGAGATTGTTACATGGAAATAGTTGCTTTAAATCAAATCAGTCCGGACCAGGTCATCCTCTGGAGTTGGGGTTTTGTTACCCTCAATGTGACAATCATCTATACTTGGCTCGTGATGGCGATTCTGGTCGGCGGTTCTTGGCTGGTAACGCGCAATCTTTCCTCTGATATTAATGTTTCCCGCTGGCAGCATTTACTGGAAGTAGTTATTTCCATCATCCGGGGTGAGATAGGGGAGATGACAAAAAAAGGGCCTGATGCTTATGTGCCGCTGATCGGGACACTTTTTCTTTTCATCTGTGTATCCAATGTGCTGGTGATTGTGCCCGGGTTTGTCGCGCCGACATCATCTATCACGACGACAGCGGCGCTGGCCACGTGTGTTTTTATCGCTGTTCCCTTCTATGGCGTATCGCGCAATGGCATTATTCATTATGTGAAGGAATATTTTCAACCAACTTTTATCTTTTTCCCGTTCCATGTCATGGGGGAAATTTCCAGAACGCTCGCCCTGACAGTGCGTCTTTTCGGTAATATTATGAGCCATGAAAAGGTAATCGGGATTTTGCTGGCCGTTACGCCGCTCTTATTCCCTGTCATTATGCAGATACTGGGGTTGTTGATCGGCGTGATTCAGGCCTATATCTTTGCTATTCTTTCCATGGTCTATATAGCCTCTGCGCTCAGCGCCGAGGATGATGTTAAAGAAGAAGTAAAAAAAGAAGGCTCTTCGGCCTAATAAACTTTTTAAAGGAGGAGTATATTTATGGACAATGTAAGTTTCGTCGCGATGGCCTCGATTATCGGTGCAAGTTTGGCAATGGGGATAGGTTCGATTGGCCCAGGTTTGGGTATGGGACAAGCCATCGCCCAGGCTCTTTCTGCCATAGCTCAGCAGCCGGATGAAAGGAACTCTCTAACAAGGACGCTTTTTGTCGGATTGGCCATGATCGAATCGATTGCCATCTACTGTTTTGTTATTTCTATGATTCTGATTTTTGCTAATCCTTTCTGGGGTCACTTTGTAAAGGCAGGGGGATAATCCATGCGTATTCACTGGTTTGTTTTGTTGTGCCAAATCTTCAATTTTTTACTGCTCATGTACTTGCTGAAACGCTTTCTGTACGGGCGGATCATCAAAGCGATGGATGACCGGGAAGCCAAGATTGTGGCCCGCTTTGCTGAAGCTGAAGAACTTAAAATTAAGGCCAATGAGGCAGCCGAGCTATATGACAAGCGTAACCAGTTGCTAAGCGAGAAATCCGAACAGATGCTCAACGAGGCAACTATTGCAGCCGAGGTCAAGCGTAAAGAACTGATGGAAAAGGTACGGGCGGAAGCTGAGCTGATCAAGGTGCGCTGGCAGGAGATGCTGGCATCGGAGCAGGAAGCTTTCTTTCAGGATCTGCGCCAGCGGGCGGCCAGGCAAATTTATGCCACAGCCCGCAAAGCGCTTACGGATCTGGCGGACGCGAACCTGGAGGAACGGATTATCGATGAATTTATTCGCCGTATCGGGGAATTAGATAAGGAAAAAAGCGCTCAAATTCGCAAGGCGATTAGCGGGCAGGGCAATAAGATTGTTGTCCAAAGCGCTTTCGGCATAGCGGACAAAACGCAGGGACGCATTGAACAGGCGCTCAAGGGGCAGATTAGTAATGGTTTTACAATCCGCTATGATACAGAACCGGAAATAGTTTCAGGCATTGAGCTACGGGTTAATGGCCATAAGATCGCCTGGAGTCTTAATGAATATTTAGAGACTCTTGTGGAAAATCTTTCCGAAACTCTCCAGAAAGAGGCGCACAGTGGATAGAAGGAATATTGAGGGAGGCATTAAATGGATAAAAAGGCAGGCGTAACCGAAAACCGGGAATTAAAAACATTTCTCGATGATACTTTTTCGACAATGGACAAGGTTTTAGATGAGCAGAAACCTGAGCTGCGGCAATACGAAATAGGTACGGTCACGTCTGTGGGCCGGGATATTGCCAGAGTAAGTGGGCTGCCTAATATTCGTGCCGAGGAGCTGGTGCGCTTTTCCGGTAATTACATGGGACTTGTGTTTAATATTGATCCGGAGGAGATCGGTGTGATTCTTCTTGATCCCAGTGAAAATCTGCAGGTTGGCACCGAAGTCCACCGCACTAACCGGGTACTTGACGTTCCTGTAGGAGAAGGGCTTCTCGGCCGCGTAGTTGATCCCATGGGGCGTCCGCTCGATGGCCTGGGAGAGATTAATACCGTCAAGCGTCTCCCCGTAGAGAGGCCGGCTCCGGCAGTTATGGACAGGGCTCCGGTTACTGTGCCGTTGCAAACCGGAATTAAAGTTATTGACGCGCTTATCCCCATCGGTCGTGGCCAGCGGGAACTAATCTTAGGTGACCGTCAAACGGGCAAAACAGCTATTGCCGTCGATACAATCATCAACCAGAAAGAAACCGGCATCATTTCAATTTATTGCGCGGTAGGCAAAAAGAGCGCCGATGTAGCCAAGGTTATCGCCGAACTGCGCGATCACGGTGTCATGGGGGCTTGCATTGTCGTTGTGGCAACCGGTGAAGATACCCCCGGCCTGCAGTTTGTCGCTCCCTACGCGGCAACAACGATGGGCGAATATTTTGTGGAGCAGGGCCGGGACGTCCTGATTATCTATGATGATCTTACTTCTCATGCCCGTGCTTACCGCGAAGTCTCGCTGCTTTTGCGGCGTCCTCCGGGACGTGAGGCTTTTCCCGGTGACATTTTTTATATTCACTCCAGACTTCTGGAGCGCTCGACTCACATGCGTCCAGAGTTAGGCGGCGGATCGCTTACCTCATTGCCGATTACCGAGACAGAGGCTCAGGATATGTCGTCTTACATTCCCACGAACCTGATTTCCATCACGGATGGGCAAATTTATCTTTCACCGGTACTTTTCAACAAAGGAATATTACCGGCTGTTGATGTTGGCAAGTCCGTTTCCCGCGTTGGCGGAAAAACACAATTGCCGGCATATCGCTCCGTAGCCGGCGATCTGCGTCTTTCTTACTCTCAATTTGAGGAATTGGAATCATTCTCGCGTTTCGGGACGCGTCTTGACGAAAGTACTCGCAGAGTTCTGGAACGCGGATGGCGCGTCCGGGAAATACTGAAACAGAATCAAAGTATGCCTCTGCGCGCATCTGAGCAGATTGCCTCTCTCATTTCTGTTACAGGTGGAAGCCTGGATAATGTCCCGACGGAAAAGGTGAGGGAGGTGGAGGTCCATGTTCTGCGTGCGGTGAACGAGCAAATGCCTGAACTGTGCGGAAGGATCGAAGCGGGAGCTAAACTGGAAATTACGGACAGGGACAACGTCTTGGCAAAAGTCAAGGTAGCCGTTGCCCCCTTTGAAGTCATCGAGGAAGCAAATGCAGACTACTGAGTCCCTGAAAAGAAGGATGAAGAGTGCCGGTGATCTCCTTTCCGTTGTCAAGACGATGAAGGCGCTTGCCGCTGTGAGTATACGTCAGTATCAGAAGGCAGTTGAATCGCTGACGGATTACAATCGTGCGGTCGAGATGGGCCTGCAGATAGTGCTGAAGAAACGGATGGGCGCGGCGACACAAAAAAAAGCTTCAGCGGGAAAGCGACTAGGGGCCATTGTCTTTGGTTCCGATCAGGGATTGTGCGGCCAGCTCAATGATCAGATCTCAGTTTTTACTCTGGATCACATGAAAGAAAAGGGTATCAAGAAGGAGAACAGGATGATCCTGTCCGTAGGCGCACGGGTGGCCGATTATCTGGAGGATGCCGGACAAACGATTAACGAGTTAATGACAACACCGAGTTCCACAGCCGGGATCACGCCACTTGTTCAGGAAATCATAATGATCATTGATGACTGGCATTTCCACCATCAGGTCGATCATTTTGTTCTCTACTACAATAAGTATTTGTCGGGGGCGACATATCGTGCCCACATGGTTCAGCTTCTTCCAGTCAACAGGGAATGGCTCAAGGAAATTGCCAAAAAGAAATGGGATTCCAAATCATTGCCTATTTTTCGGATGGATGGGAACTTGATTTTCTCGTCACTGATTCGGGAATATCTCTTCGTTTCTTTATACCGTGCTTTTGCCGAATCCCTGGCCAGTGAAAACGCCAGCCGTCTGGCTTCCATGCAGAATGCGGAAAAAAATATTGAAGAACAAATGCAGGAGCTTCATGTCCAGTTCCACCGCACGCGTCAGATGACCATTACAGAAGAGCTGCTCGACATTGTGTCTGGTTTTGAGGCTTTGCAGAAAGAGGCAAGTTAGGTTTTTATTCAAGAAAGGGAGGTTAGTTATGACTACTGGCTCGGACAAAAGAATCTGTGTTATTTGTGCTTGGCGCGAGAACTGCACAAAGCGTTACCGGGTCAAGTCGAACGCTCTGTTTGATGTCAACTGTCCAGATTATACCAGAGATATCAAACTGCGTGATAGGGATGTCGATAAGTTGGTTGAAGATCAGTTAGGCCGTTGGCAAAAGGATAAAAAAGAAAAGCCGGGTTATGTAATCACCCTTTCAAGTGAAGCAGGTGCAGGCGGCGGCTTGGTCGCCAGAATTGTGGGTACAGAGCTTAACATGAATGTGTTTGGCAGTGAATTGATTCATCTAGTTGCCGAAAGCGCTCACATGAGTGATAAGGTAATCAAATCCATGGATGAAAAAAGTATTTCCTTTATCGATAGTGTTATCAATTCCTTTTTTGCTGCCCGGCATATCTGGCCTAATGAGTATCTGCGTCATTTATCTCTGGTGATGCACGCCAATGCGAAGCATGGCAACGTTATCATGATTGGCCGCGGTGGCAGTTTCATCCTCAAAGATGATGCTTTTCGGGTCAGGATCATCGCGCCCCAGGAAATAAGGGTGGAAAGATTGATGCGTGACCGCAGTATATCCCATGAGGATGCACTGTCCTATGTTATGAAGTATGAAGCGGATCAAATTGCTTTTGTCAGGAAATATTTTAATGAAGATATTAACGATCCTAAACATTATGACTTATTGATCAATACAAAAAATGTCAGCATTGAAACTGCCGCGGAATCACTTAAAAAGTCCTTTGTTGCCTGGAAGGCAAGCCATGAACAGGCAGTAGCGAAGTAATAGCAATTAATGGTGGTAGCAAGGCAATGACGAAATATGAACGCGCTCTTCTTTTGGGATTAGCCGAAGAAATTGTCCTGCAATTACGCTCCCGGCTCGCGGAGATTGAACAGCTTCACCCGAGAGAGTCTGCCCTAGGTATTGCCACATTTCAGGAAAGTCTGTGGAGAATTGAAGAGCTGCTGAGTACGGTAAAGAAAGACAGAGAGCCCGCAGCCTGATTCCAGTATTACTCGTAAGCTCGCGTTGCAATGTCTTTGCGTGTCCCCCGCCAGCGGAGGAAACGATATAGTCTTATGTGCCATCTTTCACTGTGGCGGCAAGATAGATGGAAAATGAGGTGCCGGAATTAACGATTGATTCAACCGAAATCAACCCATTATGATATTTGATGATGGAATCGCTGATAGCAAGCCCCAGCCCCATACCGCCATGTTCCTTCTTCTTTTTGGTTGTAAAGTAGGGATCAAATATCCGGGAAAGATTTTCTCTGGGAATTCCCATTCCAATGTCCTTAACTGTAATCCGGACGTAATTTCCTTGTCCCTGAACCCTTATATTTGTTCCGGTTGCCGTGTTTTCGGCGATAAGTTCCACAATGCCTCCGCCGGGCATAGCCTCTTTGGCATTAATCAAAACATTTTCTACAACCTGCCTGATCTGGGCTGCATCAACTTCGCAAGGCCAAAGTTCTTCGGCAATTGAGATATTGCAGGTGACATTTGAATCCAGAAAGACTTTTTGGACGGCCTCTCTCAAAAGTGTCTCCATATTTTCCAGTTTGCGAACCGGATATCCACCCTGAGCAAATGTACTTAGCCTATGCGCCAGTTCTTTGGCTTGCAAACCGGCACGTTCCGCCACCGCCAGGCCATCCTCCGTGATTTTATCTTCATCAACTGCGGATATCTTGGCTAAAAATACGTTGCGCAAAATTGCGGAAAGGAGGTTGTCAAAATCCTTGGCTACGCCATCGGCAAATGTACCCAGGGATTCCAGTTTGGTTCGCTGGAGAAGCTCATCATGGGCCGCTTTTTGTTCGGTAATATCTTCCAGTGTCTCCATGGCGCCGAATAAATTACCTCTTGCATCTCTAAGGCCTGCCGAAGTTATCCGAAGCCATTTTCCTTTCTCGCCCAGATCAGGGAAAAATTGCGTCACTTCATAAGCATCTTCCAGCAGGTTTGATTTACTCCACTTTCCTGGGTAGAACTCGGCAATTTGACCGGTTCTTCCATCAAGGATCAGATCAGCCAGGCAGGAACGCTGTGTGGCATAAAAGGCACGCCATTGCTGATTAGTGCCGATAATTTCGCTTGGTTTGATGTTGCTGAGCGCTTGCAGTGCCCTGTTCCAGTATATTATTTTATGATTTTTGGATAATACGAAAGCGGGAATAGGGGAGCCGTGGATAATACTGATTAATTTTTGCTCATCTCTACGTCCGCGCCATATCGCGTAAATAAAGCTGAGAGTTGCTGTTATCGCCAAGGCTAAAATAAAAATCAGAAAATGATTATTCATAATATGATCGCATATTCAAAAGCATCCAGATTATAGATTAGTTTACGTTAAACTATAAGAGAAATTATCTTTTGTCAAAAGAAAAATATCAAAGAAAAATATCCGGTGTTAGAGATGCAGATCTCAATAATACTTGATATTGTTTATCAAAAAAGGTAAATGCTACACAGTTTTTTTGAGAGGATAGAGGTTAGATCCAATGGTTAATAAATCACTTGTAAATGGTATCTGGAAATATCTTCGCGCCTCGCGATGACACCACTTGTGTCATTCCGGGGAATCAAATGATTATGGATGAAAGATAAGGTAAATGAAAATTATCAGTGCGGAATTTATCAAAAGCGCTGTCTGGCCTCCTCAGTATCCACCGGCGACACTGCCGGAAATTGCTTTTGCCGGGCGCTCAAACGTTGGCAAATCATCTTTGATCAACACGCTTGTAGGG
>Ga0247841_10002436_pt1 | contig 37151 bp, 24 predicted proteins | sample LaCruzMarch2015__2_FD_192410 | JGI IMG/M metagenome (GOLD analysis project Ga0247841, IMG submission 192410) | Freshwater microbial communities from meromictic Lake La Cruz, Castile-La Mancha, Spain - LaCruzMarch2015_18m | ecosystem: Environmental > Aquatic > Freshwater > Lake | place: Spain... | reverse complement strand
TCAGGACAAGGGCCAGTTCAGCCGCGATCGCTACGCCGTATTTGTTCAACAGTTTCTGGCGAACCTGCGCGCCACCGAAAGTCAATTTGAAGACCATATCCGCCAGGAAATCCTGATGAGCAAGGCCCGCCTGATGCTGGCCCAGGCCACATGGGTGGCGCCATTGGAAATCGAGCAAGTTTACCACCAGTTGTATGACACTTTTGTCGTCAGTTACGTGACGCTCACCCGGGATGAGCTGAAGCACACCGTGAAGGTTTCCGACGCCGAAGCGCGTGCTTATTTTGAGGCGCACACGAACGACTTTGTAATCCCCGAAAAAATGCGGGTCAAGTACGTGACCTTCCCGTTCGCGCGCTTTCTGGATGAAGGCGCCGTGGAAGACGCGGACTTGCGCAGTTATTATGACGAGCACATTGAGGAATTCACTACGCGCGGCACGGGGGATCTGCTGTCCGCCCGGTCGTTCGAGGAAGTGGAGGACATGCTCCGCGATCGGTTGGCGCGGGAATCGGCGAGTGCGACGGCCGGCGAGCAAGCCACTGATTTTGAGGTTGCCCTGGCCCCGGATCGCAAAGGGCAAGCGCCCACCTTTGAGATGGCCGCTCGCGCTATCGGCCTGACGGTGACCACCTCGGCCGTCTTTACCTTGCAGTCCCAAGTTCCCGGCCTGCGCGTTGGTCTGGATTTCAACAAGGCTGCCTTTGCCCTGCGGCCGACACCGGACGATTATTTCAGCTATCCCGTGCGCGGAAGCAATGCGTTTTATGTACTGGCGTTCGAGGATAAGACCGATCAGCGCGTACCCGCGTATGACGAGGTTCGGTCCGAAGCGCGCCGCGCGGTGTTGGAGCAGGCAGTGTCCAACAAGCTGGCGCAGACGGCGGAGGACATTCACCAGGCCGTGGCCGACGCGCTTCGGCGCGGCCGAACGTTTGACCAGGCCATTCGCCCATATCGCCTGGAAGTAGTCACCACGGATCCTTTTGCGGTCCGTACCGGCCTGGACGTGGAAGATAAGGATGTGTTTTATGAGCTGACTAAAAAAATACTGTTTCTAAATTCCGGTGAACTGACTGACGTTATCCCGATCGAGGACGGCGCGGTGATCGGCCATGTCGATTCCAGGATCATGGCCGACCGAACCCTGTTGGAATCCATCAAAAAGGATTTGGGCCAGTATATCCGCAAGCGCCGCGAGGATTTGGCTTTCCGTGAATGGCAGGAATATTTACTGACGGCCCATAAATTTGAAGATACCGCCGCCAAAAAAACAGCCGCCAGGGATGATTCCGAGGAATCCGACGAGAAAGACACGGATTCAGAATCAGCCGCTAACTACATCGTGGATTGACAACCTTGCTTTCGAGAAATTTTGCATGTATGCCCCGCCGCTTGATTCGCCAGCCGCTCCCTTGTTTTTCGAATGGCGGACTCGATTTCTTCCGGCGTATGGAGCGGCAAGCACGGGTCTTTGATCGGGATTACGTCCGGTTTTTCCCCGGGGTCACAATCGACCGCGCCGTAACGGGCTGAGCGTCCGGAGTTCGTGAGCAGTTCTGCGTATGCATCTCCCTGGCTGTAATGCCAGAATTCATGTGGATACGCCATAAACCCGTGATTCTGCATTATTTCCGAAATGGCCTCGCGATTGCTCCGCTCTTTAGCCAGGATAAAAGGAGACCCCATCGGCGTTAATTCCGAAAGCTCAAGATATGCCCCCCCACGAGCCAATTCCAGTCCGGTGGCGGAATTAACAACCGAAATATCCATGGCACTTCCTGACATGTGGGTTCCGATTTTTGGAACTGTGGCAACCAGCGCCGTCAGGCGCTTGAAAACCAGGTCCGTGGATGGCGGCTGACCGCCGGTTTCCCAGAGGATTTTCGTGTAAATCAGGTCGAAAATAAACGGGGTGCGTCCCAATTCTGTTTGAATGGCCCGCGTACGATAGCCGTCTTCCACTTTGAGCATCCACCCGCGCCGGTTCATCGCCCGGGTCACGGCGACAAAGGAATCAATCAGGCCAGCGCGCAAATAAAAGAGACGGGGCCGCAGATTCACGACGGGGGTCTCGGAAAACAGCACGCGCACCCCGGCACGTTCAACTGTGATACGCAGGGATACCATCGGTTCACCGCATTCTTGAACCGGGTATTCCATAAAACGGTTCATCAAGGCCCAGGCGGCATCCATCTGGTCACGCCAATAGGCGCGGCGGGCAGGATCATTGGAATGGTGCGATTTCATGGTCATGTTGTTTTCAATTCAAGAATAATTCTGAAAAAGCCTTCGATTGGTTTCCTCCGGAGGCGGAGCCGCCTATGGCGGCAACGCCCGGATTATTACGGGCGGCGAGAACGATTGCTTTTCCGATAATACCGGGACAACATCAGGAAGAACCGGAAGGTGTCGCGGAGCGGGTTGATTTTGCTTTTCCCCTCGTTATAGATCACGGTAATGGGCACCGAATCCATGCGAATGCCTCGGGATGCAATGTGCAGCAAAATTTCGGACTCAGCCGCGAAGCGTGTGGCTTGGGCTTCGATGAACGGCAGAACGTCGCATCGGTAGAGACGGAACCCGCATTGGGTATCCGGCACATACTGTTTCATGGCGCGGCTCAGTAACCAGCTCATGTAGCGGTTGGTCCATTTGCGGACCAGCGGCATATTGGTCAACGCCCCCATCCGATTCCCAATCAGCACGGGAATGCCGGTGCGTTCGTAGGCCTCAACAAAACGCGGAATATCGGCAGGGTCATGCTGACCATCGGCATCCAGCGTGATCAGATAATCGAACCGGTTCTGGCGCGCATAATTGAACCCCGTATTGAGCGCCACTCCCTTGCCCATGTTGATGGCGTGGCGAACCACCACGGCGCCGGCGGCGGCGGCTTCCTCGGCCGTCCGATCCGGGGAACCGTCATCCACGACGATAACCGGTTGGACAAATTTCAGGACGTGTTGGACGACGTCGCGAATCATCCGCTGTTCACAATAGGCCGGGATGACGACACATGACTTCTGTTCATGGCGTGAGGCTGAACTCATGATTTCTCCTTGGGTTCCAAAAATCGTCGAACATGAACCACTGCAGGGGATTTCGTCCGATTTCCTGTTCCAAGACATCGCGAATGCGTTCCTGGAGTTCCGCCACCGTGGTCTGGGGATTCGGCACAATCGGGGGATAAAGGCGCAGGAGAAAGGTGTCGTCCGGCTGACGCAAGAGAAACGTCGGTACCAGGGGCGCCTGCGTCTTGACGGCGATCCGCGCCGGGCCGCTGGACAGGTGCGCCGGCTTGCCGAAGAACAGAATCGGAAAATGGTGGGCGGTAAAATCACGGTCGGCCAGCATGGCCACACATTCATTGTGTTTCAGGGCTTCCATGACGCCGCGCGCGGCATGCCCCAGCGGAATGCATTGGAGGCCGCGCTGGCTGCGGTGTTTTTGAAACAGCGTGTTGACTTTATTCGCCCGTTGCGGCAAATAAACCGCATGGATGCGCCGTCCCCGGGACGCCAGAATAGCTCCGCCTAATTCCCAATTGCCCAGGTGCGCCGTGATAAATATAACGCCGCGCCCCAGCGCTTCGGCCTGCTCCAGGTACTCGATATGCTCCATGCTTACCAAGCGCTGGATTCCCGCCGGTGTGAATTGCGCAAACTTGAAAAAATCAACCAGATACTTGCCGAAATACTGAAAATTTTTCCGCGCCATATGCTCGAGTGTTTTGTCCGAAGCAGCTATGCCCTGCCTGGTCATAATCTGCCGGAAGTTGGCCATGACTGCACGGCGGCCGGCATGATCGGACGCATAAAAATGATCGGCGAAGCGCAGTCCCAGCCAGTAGGCAAATCGGCGGGGCAGGCTCTGGCTGATAACCTGCGCCACGCGATAACATGTGTACATGTCCATCATAAACCATCTCCCATCATCCGCGCTTCAGCGAAAGCCTTGTCCGCCTGGTACGATGAGCGCACCAGGGGGCCCGCAGTCACGGCCAGAAATCCCAGGCCCAAGGCGCAACGGCGATAGTGCTCAAACTGCTCGGGGGGGACAAACCGCGCGACCGGCCAGTGACGGGGAGTGGGGGCCAGGTATTGGCCAAGCGTCAGGCTCCGGCAGTCGGCGGAGCGCAGGTCAGCCAGGGCCGCCATCAATTCGTCGTCGGTTTCGCCCAAGCCGACCATCAGGCCGGATTTGACGATCAGCTTAGGCCGCCATGCGGCCGCAATACGCAGCACCTGTAGGGAACGATCATAATCCGCCTGGGGTCGCACGTCCGCCTGGAGCCGGCGGACGGTTTCCAGGTTGTGATTGAACACATGCGGGCCAGCCGCCAAGACCGTTTCCACCTGGCGCCGGTTGCCCAGGAAATCCGGGGTCAGCACTTCAACCGTGACGCCCTCCAGGCGCTTGAGCCGCATAATGGTCTCGGCAAAGAGCCCCGCACCGCCATCGGGTAAATCGTCGCGCGTGACGCTCGTTACGACCACATAGCGCAGGCCCAGAGTGCGGGCCATCTCGACCACTTGCGCAGGTTCACTGGGATCGACGGGGTGGGGGACCCCGCCGCGCACGGCGCAGAACCGACAACGACGCGTGCACGTGTCACCGAGGATCATGACGGTGGCCGTACCCCGGTTATAACACTCCAACTTGTTGGGACAGCGCGCCCCTTCGCACACCGTGTGCAGTCCCCCCGCGCGAAGGGTTGCGTGCACTTTGGAGAAATGACCATCTGCCCGGAGCCGAACCCTGATCCAGGGCGGCAGTCGTTGGGCTATCTTCCCGGAACGAGCGTTGGATGTGTCCGATATCATGCGGAGCAAATGTTCCAAATCTTTGTTTACGCGTCGCAAACGAAATACTGGACTTCGACATCGCTTTAACCATACATGGATAAGACCATTATGCCAAATAAAAAGGGGCGCGGCAAATTGAAGGACCTCCCAAAGCCAATTGACAGTTTGACGCCGTTATGCGAGATTGAAATTAAGCAGTCCGGGAAAGGAAACACCTGAATAGGCGGAACATTGCCATGATCCAATTAAAACGCACAAATCTTGCCTTTGAACGCGAACCGTTAATTGCGCCCTTCGGCTTCAAAGGCGGCTACCTTCGTGAGGTATGGCAGACCGTCGTCCTGATGGAAAGCCGCAATGGGAAGGTGGGCCTTGGCCTGGGCACGCAAAGCACGCTTTGGTCCGATGCCGCGGTATTCATGGCCCACCCCGAAGCCGCCGGCAACGCAGTGATGTTTCTCATGACGGCCTTCGCCCTGCGCGAGGCTGAAAAGCGGGGGTTCGACCACCCGATGACCCTGTTGGACGACCTGTTGCCGATAACGTACCGGTACGGGCAAATGATCACGGGTTTGCCAACCTTGCGGTTGACCTTTGCGCTCAACGCGCTGGTGGCCGTGGATAACGCCGCCTGGATGCTGTACGCTGCCGAAAATGGGTTGCGCACGTTTGACGAGATGATTTCCGTGGATGACCACAAGGCCCTCGCACATCGGCACCGTGAACTGGCCAGTATTCCCCTGATGAGTTATGGCGTCCCCCAGGCCGACATCGCCAAGGCGGTGGCCGATGGTTACTTTTTTATCAAAATAAAGATAGGCGCCGACCCGGACAAGGACGGGGATTTGGATAAAATGCTGGCTTGGGACAAACAGCGCCTGACGGCCATTCACGCCGCTATCGGCCAACATGAGATTCCCCATACGGATAATCGCCGCATTCCCTATTATCTGGATGCCAACGGCCGGTATGACAGCAAGGATCGCCTGATGCGCCTGCTGGAGCATGCCCAAAAAATCGGAGCTTTGGAACGGATCATGATTCTGGAAGAGCCTTTCCCGGAAGAGTACCGCGTGGATGTGCGCGACATCCCGGCGCGCCTGGCGGCGGACGAGAGCGCACATTCGGACCGCGACGCGCGGGAGCGCATCGAGATGGGGTATCGCGCCATCGCCTTAAAGCCGATCGCCAAAACGCTGAGCATGAGCCTGAAAATCGCCCGCCTGGCCCACGCGCAAAATGTTCCCTGTTTTTGCGCGGACCTGACGGTCAACCCCATCCTCGTGGATTGGAACAAGAATGTCGCCGCGCGCCTGGCGCCTTTGCCCGGCATGAAAATCGGCGTGCTGGAAACGAACGGTCACCAGAATTACAGGAATTGGGCCCTCATGCAATCCTACCATCCACGGGCCGAAGCGCCTTGGATGAAAACGACGCATGGCCTGTTTCATCTGGACGACGGTTTTTACGCTGCAAGCGGTGGTATTCTGGAACCAAGCCAACATTATTTAACGATTGTGAAATAATTATTAGTCAGTCCATAATAGTCCATACATGGCAGCTATAGCCGACCTGAAGTCGGCTCTACCTGTTTTCAGTGTATGGACTATTATGGACTACCTTGTAAGTGTTTTGGTAATGGAATGGGGAGGAAATTATGTTTAATCGCGTTGCCATTATTGGATTGGGACTTATGGGTGGATCCCTGGGACTGGCCATCAAACAGAAAGGCCTGGCCAAGGTCGTGGCCGGTTTCGCGCGCCGCGCAGAAACACGCGAGCTGGCCTTGGAACTGGAGATCGTGGACCAGGTCTTTGAACGCCCCGAAGACGCCGTGCAAAACGCCGATTTGGCGGTTTTTTGCACGTCGGTCAGTTCAATACCGGAATTGATCGGCACGTGCCGCACCCGGCTGGCCGCCGACGGCGTTATCACGGACGTCGGCAGCTGCAAAGAGGAGATTGTGCAACGCGTAGAGGCCTTGTTTCCGCGCGGTAGGGTGCCGTTTATCGGCAGTCACCCGATCGCCGGTTCCGAACAGCAAGGCATCGAGGCGGCGTCCGCCACACTTTACCAGGATGCGCTCGTGGCGCTGACGCCCACCCGCCGGACAGCGCCGGCGGCCCGCGCGCAGGTCACGTGCCTGTGGCAAGGACTGAATGCTCGCGTGCAGGCGCTCTCGCCACAGGCCCACGATCACCTCCTGGCAAAAACCAGCCATGTGCCGCACCTGGTGGTCGCCTTACTGGCCACATGCGTGGGTCGAACCCAACCCCGTCGGATAGGACCGTTCTGTGGCGCCGGTTTCTTTGACACCACTCGGATTGCGGAGGGCGATCCCCAGTTATGGCGGGATATCATCCGCGCCAACCAGCCTGCGATCCACAACGAACTGAAGGCGTTTTCCAGGGAAGCGGACCATTTATTAAATATTTTATCCGGCATTGCCGGATCCGCCTCTGGCGGAAAAAGCGGTGACCTGGAGATGTTGGACAAGTTTCTGCAAACAAGCCGGGAACGACGGCGCGCGTTGACCCGGGCCCAAGGAACCGCCTCGTGAACACGTCCAATAATGTAACCATCCATCCCTGCCGCGCGCTGGCCGGTACCGTGCGCGTTCCCGGGGACAAAAGCATTTCACACCGGGTGGCGATGCTCTCTTGCCTGGCTATCGGGCGATCGCGCTTGACAGGATTTCTGCGGAGTGAAGATTGCCTGAACACCCTGAAAGCCGTTGCGTGCCTCGGCGCGCACGTTGAGATCACGCCGGGACACATTCAGGTTACCGGCAGGCCCTGGACCTGTCCACGGCGACCCCTGGACATGGGCAATTCGGGAACCGGCCTGCGGCTCCTGGCCGGGCTCATGGCCGGGCGGCCATGGACCACGGAATTAACCGGTGACGCATCGTTGCGTTCCCGTCCCATGCAACGCATCCAGGCGCCGTTGGAACAAATGGGTGCCCGGATCGAACTGATGGGGGCGGGAAATTGTGCGCCCATCCGCATTACCGGCGGCGCCTTGCGGGGCATCGCGTACTCCATGCCCGTCGCCTCCGCACAGGTCAAATCCTGCATCCTGCTGGCAGCTCTTTTTGCGGAAGGGGAAACACGCATTGAAGAACCCTTGCCCACGCGGGATCATACCGAACGCGCGTTCCAAGTCATGGGAATCCCCTTGCGGACGGACGGGAACCGGATCACGATCCAAGGCTATGGGCCGCATGGGCCGAACCTGACGCCAAGGGATTGGACCGTTCCCGGTGATTTTTCGTCGGCCGCTTTCTGGCTGGTGGCCGCCGCTGTTTTAGGAACGGATGTGACCGTTATGAATGTGGGGCTGAATCCGCGGCGGACCGCCTTATTGAACGTGTTGAAACGCATGGGCGCCGATCTGAAAGTTGTTCCGGAACAAGATCCTTTGGCGGCGGAGCCATCCGGCGCCATTACTATTCGCGGCGCCGACCTGTGCGGCGCTGAAATTGGCGGCGCTGAAATTCCAAACCTGATTGATGAACTTCCCATAGCGGCCGTGGCCGGCGCCCTGGCTCGTGGAACGACGGTCATCAGGGATGCCCGTGAACTGCGGGTCAAGGAATCCGACCGCATTACGTCCATGGTCGCCAATCTGCGGGCGCTGGGTATTTCCGCCGATGAGCGCGAGGACGGGATGCGCGTGAGCGGCGGGGCAACGGTGCGCGGGAACGTGGACCTCGACTGCTACGGGGACCATCGCGTGGCCATGGCCATGGCAATCCTGGCGCTGCGCGCCTCAGCGCCTGTCCGCATCCGGGGGGTTGCCTGCGTGAACACCTCTTATCCTGAATTCTGGCGCCACCTTACATTGTTGGGAGCCCATGTTGAATTGAATTAGGTCGCCAAAGGCGGCAACTGTAACGAACGCCCCAACAGAGTGGGGCGGCTACATTCCGAAAAGATTCTACTGTAGCCGCGGCACTCTGCTGCCGCGTGATTTTGAAAATTCATGCATTCAATTATCGCCATTGATGGACCTTCCGCATCAGGTAAATCCACGGTCAGCCGCAAAGTGGCCGAGCGACTGGGCTATGTGCACGTGGATTCGGGCGCCATCTATCGCGCGCTAACCTGGCAGATTATCCGCAACGGCCTGGCCGGGGCTTCGCCGGAAGCGATTATCCGGTATCTGCCCCTGGTGACGATGCATTTTTTTGCGGAAGCAGGCGCCATCCGGCTTACCGTGAACGAGGTTGATCCCGGGCCGGCCATCCGATCCCTGGCCGTCCAGGAGCAGGTCAGCGCCGTGGCGGCCATACCGGAAGTGCGGGACTGGGTGGGTGAACGTTTGCGCTCCCTGACAGCGTTTGGCGATCTGGTTATGGAAGGGCGCGATATCGGCACCGTGGTATTTCCGGAAGCGGCTTTCAAGTTTTATCTTGACGCCGACCCGGAGGAGCGGGCGCGACGCCGGTATCGTGAACAGCAGGATCAGCCTGAAAGTCGAACGGACCCGGACGAGGTCAAGCGTGCGCTCTTGCGGCGCGACGCGTACGATCAGTCGCGGTCAACGGCGCCGTTAGCCATGGCGCCGGGAGCCTGCCGGATTGAAACAACGCACCTGACCATTGAGGACGTGGTGGCACAGATTCTTTCGATTATTTGCTCTTCCCCGGGATACCGTATGCCAAAGGCCATAGAGCGCGAAGGGTTCAAACCGTTTGTTTATCATATATCCCGCGTGTTTTTTTTATGCTACCTGTGGATTTTCCACCGCTACGAGACGCATGGCCTTAAACACGTACCACGGGAAGGCGGCTGTATCCTGGTATCCAACCATGCCAGCTTTCTCGATCCGATCGCGGTGTGTTGCAACATCTGGAACCGGCATGTTTATTTTCTGGCCCGCGACACCCTGTTCAAGCAATCGCGGTTCATGAAGTGGTGGGCGATATCGGTCGGCACGCTACCCATTGACCGCACCAAAGGCGACATTCGCGCGCTTAAAGGCGCCATTAACCTGGTTCGGCACGGCAACTTAATCTTTCTATTTCCGGAAGGCACGCGCACAAGTGATGGACGCCTTCAGCCGGTCAAGGCCGGCATTGGATTTCTGATTGAAAAGGCAGGTGTTCCGGTCATACCCGCTTATGTGCGCGGCACTTTTGAAGCGTTTCCCCGTGGCGCGCGCCGGATCAAGTTTCGGAAAGTCGCCACGTATTTCGGCAAGCCCGTGATGCCGGCGGATTGCGCCGCGTTCAAGGGCGACCCGGAAAGACACCAGAAAATCGCCGATTTGGTCATGGCACGTATCGCGGCCTTGAAGCCAACGGGGAATTAAAGGATGGCTCGTGGCGATAATGGCCGTTGACCATTCCCGTTACACCTGATTTTCGTAGCTGCGGCGGTAACGCCACGGGCCACACCGTCACCGGTGCGGCTACCAATATATGCCCCCTCTTGTATGTGCGCGCTGGGTCCGGCTTGCGCGGACACCGCACTTCTGTTATTGTTGCCAGCCATGAACGGAGAAATTTATATTTGGCCGTCATTATTGGCCGGTGATTTCGGCCGGCTGGAAGAATCGGCGCTCAAGGCACAGGAGGCCGGGGCCGACGCCCTGCACCTGGATATTATGGATGGACACTTTGTGCCCAACCTGAGCATGGGACCGGATGTGGTCAAGATGGCGCGCCGGTGCCTGACGATCCCGCTCAGCGTGCACCTGATGCTTTCGCGGCCGGACCAGTTTGCAGAGGTATTTATCAAGGCCGGCGCCACGACGCTGACAATCCACGTGGAATCCTCCTGCGATGTCCTGGGCACGCTCCGGCGCATTCGCGCGCTGGGCGCAATCCCCGGTGTGGCGGTCAATCCCGAGACGCCGTTTGAGGCGGTGCTTCCATTCTTAAGCGAGGTGGACGAGGTATTGTGCATGACCGTCCATCCGGGATTTGGCGGCCAGAAATTCATGCCGGAAGTATTGCCCAAAATAGCTGCCATCCGCCGTGCCGCGCAACCGCGATCGGGACGGGAAAGGGGAGGGGAGGGGATCATGGGCATCACCGTGGATGGGGGCATCGACTTGAACACCGTAACGCGCGTGGCGGAGGCCGGCGCCAATATCATGGTGGCCGGGAACGCGCTCTTTAAATCGAAAACCATGGCGCAGGATTTGCGGCAGATGCGGGAAAAAGCCCGCGCCGTGTTCGGCCAGGACGTAGATAGAGAATAACTAATCAGGAGCCAGAATTCAGAATCTTTCTTATGACTACTGTCTTTTGAATGGCATGCACATGGGTATTTCATTCTTAATTCTGTATTCTGACTACTGACTTCTGACTACTGATTCGATTGGAATTATGACCGAGTCGCTTGCACGCATCCGGAATTTCTGCATCATCGCGCACATTGACCACGGGAAATCCACGCTGGCCGACCGCATGTTGCAGCTAACCCATACCGTTGACGAGCGGGATTTCCGCGACCAGGTTCTGGACAGCATGGATCTCGAGCGTGAGCGGGGCATTACCATCAAATGCCACCCCGTCACCATGAATTACCAGTCCGCCGACGGCCAGACGTATGAGTTCAACCTGCTGGACACTCCCGGCCACGTGGATTTCACCTATGAAGTTTCGCGGAGCATGGCGGCCTGCGATGGGGCCTTGCTCGTCGTGGACGCTGCGCAGGGCGTGGAAGCGCAGACCGTGGCCAACGCCTATCTGGCCATGGAAGCCGATTTGACCATCATTCCCGTGATTAACAAGATTGATTTGCCCACGGCCAATGTTGACATTGTGGCCAGGCAAATTGAGGAAATTTTGGGGCTTTCCGTGGGGGAGGGGTGCCTGATCAGCGCCAAGACGGGGCAAGGGGTGGCGGCCCTGATGGAAATGATCAGGCGCAAGGTGCCGCCGCCAAAGACGGAGCCGGAGAATGGGACACGGGTGCTGGTTTTCGACTCAATTTATGACGCCTACCGCGGCGTTATGCCTTATGTACGCGTCAAGGACGGCCATCTGAAAACCGGGGATCGCATCCGGTTCATAGGCACCGGCTATACCGGCGAGATCAAGGAAGTCGGCATGTTCTGCCCGAAGCCCACGCCCGTGGCCGTTCTGAACGCGGGTCAAGTCGGTTACATCGTGGGCACAATCAAAGAGCCCCGCGATATTCTTATCGGTGACACCATCACAACCCAGGAGCGGCCGGCAAAACATCCGTTGCCGGGCTTCAAGCTTGTACTGCCCATGGTATTCAGCGGGGTCTACCCGGTCAATACGTCTGACCTTGAGAAGCTGAAAGCCAGCTTGGATCGCCTCAGCCTGAATGACAGCGCATTCACATACCAGCCGGAATCGTCCGTGGCGCTTGGATTCGGGTTTCGTTGCGGGTTCCTCGGCCTGTTGCACATGGAAATCGTCCAGGAACGTCTGCGGCGCGAGTACGACGTGGACATCATCAGCACCTACCCGTCGGTGATCTATAACGTATTCTTGAAAAACGGGGAAATGCTGACGATCGATAACCCCGTGCATATGCCCGACCTGACGCGCATTGACCATATCGAGGAGCCCATGATCCGCGCGTTTATCATCTGCAAAAACGAGCATATCAGCGATGTGATGAAGCTTATCATGGACCGGCGGGGTACAGTGGAAAAAACGGATTCACTGGACACGCGGCGGGTCATGCTGACGTGTTCAATGCCTCTGAATGAAATCCTGGTGGATTTCTACGATTTTCTTAAAAGCCTTTCGCACGGGTATGCTTCCATGGATTATGAGCATCATGGGCACCTGGCCAGCGATCTGGTGCGCCTGGACATCCTGCTCAATGGCGAACCGGTAGACGCATTTTCCTGCCTCATTCACCGCTCCAAGGCGGAGAGCCGCGGACGGCAGATGTGCGCCGCGCTGAAGGAAGTTATCCCACAGCATTTGTTTACCATCCCCGTGCAGGCGGCCATTGGCAAGACGATCATCGCCCGTGAAACCATCAAGGCCCTGCGCAAGGATGTGACGGCCAAATGCTACGGCGGCGACATCTCCCGCAAGCGCAAGCTCCTGGAACGCCAGAAGGAAGGCAAGAAGCGCATGAAATTAGTCGGCAAGGTGAACGTGCCCCAGGAAGCATTTATTTCGGTGCTGAAATCGAATAGTTAAACGCAACGTTTCTTAACGCGGCCCTTGAGGGTCGCAAACAAAGCGAAAGAGGGAGAAACCACGGATTACACTGATTACACGGATGAAGATATCTGACTCCGTAATAATCTTTTCAATATCGGTGATATCCGTGCCATCCGTGGTAAAAATCTTCTCGTGAGGAATCGGATGAATTTTTTTGAACGAAGGCGAACGAAGAAAGTCCTGTTGCATTTAATAAAAGAAGCGCGGCACGTCCGCAATCTTCGGGAAGACGTGGCCAAAGTCACTGACTTGCTCAGCCTGGATGCCGGCGTTCAACGGGTCCGGGACGTTCTGAAGGCCGGCAATTGGCCACAGGCTGAGTCGGCGGCCACCGCACTGGGTGCCCGGATCGAAGCACTTACACTGAAACGATCGTGGACCTGGTTGCGTGAGAACCTGGAAATTTTCGCGGTGGCGCTGGCCGTGGCCATGGCGTTCCGAACCTATTTTGTACAGCCTTTCAAGATTCCCACCTCCTCCATGTATCCGACGCTGTGCGGCATTCATTACGGGCCGCAGGACAAACCGGACTGGTTAGACCGCACGCCGTTGCGGCTGGCCAAGTGGTTGGTCTTCGGCTCATGGTATCTGGAAATCAGGTCCCAGACCTCCGGCACGGTACAGATCGTGAATACGAACGAGGGGCGCCTGTTCGTTGTCAACGGCCTGGTCCACCGTGTTTTTGAGTCCATGACCGACCATGTATCCAACGGGGACATGGTGATCCGGGGACAGTTACTGGCATCCGGCAGACGCATAGCGGGGGATCATATTTTTGTCAATAAAGTGGAATGGAACTTTCGCAAGCCCCGGCGGGGTGAAATTATGGTATTCAAGACGAACGGAATTGAACATCCACAGATCAAGCAGAACGAGCATTACGTCAAGCGCATGGTCGGACTGCCCGGTGAAATTCTTGGCATTGAACCCCCATATGTTTTCATCAATGGGGAAAAAATTCTGAGACCTTTAAGTATAGCACGCATTGAAGCACGCCAGTTTGGTTATGACGGCTATCAGAAAACCGGGAATTACCTGGCCAGTCAGAATAACCGCGTGCAATTGGCGAACGATCAGTTTTTTGCCTGCGGGGATAACCAGCGCAACAGCCTGGACAGCCGCTACTGGGGGCCCGTAAAACGCGCCAACCTGGTCGGCCCGGCCTTTTTTGTCTATTGGCCCTTGTCCCGCCGCTGGGGAATGACGGACTGACGGAATGAAGAGTATCAGAGGTCAGAAGTCAGAAGTCCGCGGTTTAGTTAATCGAGTCAATTGCATGACTCAAAAAAGCCGCTCACTCTTTTGATTTTCTGACCTCTGACCTCTGATCTCTGACGTCTGTGGCTCTGCCTTTTTGGTTTGTAATGCCTATATCTTTGTGCCACATTTTGGGCAAAACCACGGATGGGTAGGGGGACTATATTTCAGTAATTCAGGAGACTTTTATGGCGACAAAATCATTATATGTTGCGATCATCACGGCTTGGCTGTTTGGCGGCCTGCCGAGCATGGCAGCCACGCTGTCCGCCTCAGATTCCCGTGATACGCTGTTTACCCAGCAAAGCCTCGATAACCTCAGTATTGGCGGCGTATTCGAAGCGCTGAAGCGCGATATGCAATACGACAATGGCGGGAAAACCAAACTGGAAGCCTATAATTATTACGGGTATGTAGGCTATGATTTTTTGCAGTGGCTGACACTTTTTGGCACACTGGGGGGATGCCAGGCAAAATGCACCGAATATGACACGCTCGGCAACGCCAAGGTCAAGTGGTCAGCCGGCTTAAATCTCAAAATCTGGCACTTTGACTTTACTGATCCGTCGTGGATAGCGGGGCGATGCAGTATCCGTGCCATGGGGGAATATTCGCAGTACCAGTCAGGCGATACGGGCACAACCAAGTTACAATGGCAGGATATATACGCATCCGTGACAGTCAATTATGAAGTTTTTGTATCACGCATGGATGATATCGACTCATATCCGTATAGCCTGTTATTATACGTAGGCCCGGCCTTTTCCAAGGTGGATGGCAAGCGGGAAACAGCAACGCAAAGCGACGATTTCAGCGAAGTACATAATATAGGTATCGCCGCCGGTGCCGATGTGTTTGCATCGCATAATTTATCTATCGGTGGCCAGCTCCAATACTTCTTTGATCAGCCGACATTGAGCGCCAGCGTGATATATAACTTCTGAAGTGTAGTGTGACGGTGGGCTGCACCTCATAATCCCAGACAATCCCTGATATCAAGGCAAGGCGAACGGTATATTCCCATATAATATCAATGTCGCATAATATATCTTATGTCTACTAATGTATATGGCCCAGCACAAGCTATGGTTGTTTTCTCGCTTTTAAACCACCCCCATCCACAAGGCGATAAATTGAAGAAATCACGCTAATTGGATATGCTTGGGGCAATTACCAAGGAAGAATCTTATCTAACTAAATAGATCATTTTTTCAGGCTTTGCTTCACGTTCTATGTCTATGACAAAGCCGTTGACCCGATCCTTAACAAACTCGTTGATGAAGTATTCCGCCCGCGATTGGCTGATCATGGGCATGGAATTGACCTGCCGTATAATATCGCCCTGTTTTAGGCCAAATCCGCGAAAGACTTCCCCTTCACCCTCGACATCCAGCGTGTACCCGGCAATCTTGCCGGTCTGATAAACCGGTTTCAACGATTCAAAAACCTTGGCCAGCCGGTCGGGATTATTTAACAGTTCCTGGTAATACCGAAGCACTTCTTTGCGTTGAAGCACCCAGCGACGCTCCCCGGTCCGTTTGCCGAACCGGCCAAGAGCCGCGTCCGCCTGACCCTGGGTAACGGCGTCGTCCGGGCGGGTTGCGGACGTCGCTGGTTTATCAGCTCCCGCAAAGCTTAGCCATAATTGCTCATCGTTGTTTCCCTCACGCAAAACAACGCGGTCCCTGAATATGGAAACAACCAGGATATTCTGGTCCAGCGTATCGCCCTCGGCTACCAGGCACTGGGTCTTTTTCTGGATATCGTCGATAATGGCCTTGTGGGACTGCTGGTAACTGCTGGCGGCAAAAAAAGTGCCCGCCAGGCGAAATCGCCTTGCCAGCGGGCCGAGATTGACGGCGACCTGTTCGCCAACCTGTTTTTTAAATATTTGGCCGTCAAAACGGAGCGCCTGCGTGTCACTCTGAGGCCACGCAGGCGATGGGACAGCAAGCACTTGCTGTCTTGGTCCCGATCGCGAAGCGCGGGACGGAAGCTGAAGATACTGGTAGATAAACAATGCACCTATCGCCAGGGCCGTGGTTACGAACGCCGGACTAAAGCGCTGGAACAGCGGATTTATGATGGTAATGTTCATGCTAATTCGTTCTTTGTTCTTCGTTCTTCGTTTCAGATCAATTCAGATTAACGAGGAACCAAGAACTAAGAACCAAGAACATTCCGGCAACGAATGGATCTCAGGAAGCCAGGCTATAAGCCGGATTTTGTGTGCCGGCACTCCCGCGTCTGGGAACGGGCCAAACCGGCGCGATGGTCATTTATCTTGCCCATCCGGCATTCGCCGGACAGGACTTGTTGCGATCAACCCGATACTGATCCGGCATTCGCCGGATAAAGGCGGGTCGCCTTGCCAGTATCATATTTGATCTTGCTCCAGGTGGGGTTTGCCTTGCCTTTGAACCTTACGGTCCAAAGCGGTGGTCTCTTACACCGCCGTTTCACCCTTACCCCTCGACGCGCTAACGCGGCTCGGGGCGGTTTGTTTCTGTGGCACTATCCGTTTCTTTCGATTAATCGAAAGACCTCCCGGCATTACACCGGGACACCCTACCCTGCGGAGTCCGGACTTTCCTCCCCGCACGCGCCGTCCCGATCGTCCCGACTTCTTAAAGAGTCGGGATGCATCAAAACGGCTGCACAGAGCGACCATCCGCCTGACCACCCAAGATCCGGAAAGAGGGTACACGATTATGCGTGCCAATACAAGAGGCGACCGCAGAACGAGCAGGTAATGATGGCATCGGCCCGCTTAATGTCCTGGAGGACATGCGGCGGTAGTTTCATATGGCATCCGCCGCAGGCATTTTTGTCCACGCCCACCAGCGCCACATCCTTGCGGTTTTCCATAACGCGGTTATAGCGGGATAACCAGTCTTCAGAAATACCAACAACCAGGCCTTGACGGTCCTGCTGGAGCTGGCTCACTTCGGCTTCCAGGTTCTTGCGGCGTTCATCCAACTGTTGAAATTCACCCTGCACGGTCCCCTCCGCCTTGGCCGATTCAACTTTCAGGCCGGTCTCTTCCTGCTGGGCCTGTTCGACCGTTTCCATGAGCTCGATTTCACGATCTTCCAAGCCCCGGATCTTTTCCTGCAAGGCGGCAATCTCTCTGTTCAGGACCTTGAATTCCTCATTTGACTTGATTTGAAACTGCTGTTCGCGGAGTTTGGCAATCTGCTGACGGATGGTTTCTATTTCGACTTCTCTCTGCTTGACGGCCACCAGCCGCGTTTTAATGGTTGTTTTGGCCTTTTCCAGCGCCGTCTTGTGCTGATCCAGTTTGGTTTCAATGTTCTGTTTCAGATTCGGAATGTCGTTCAATTCCCGCTGGCACCGCGCAATACGGCAATCTCGTTCCTGGATAATAAGCAACTTGTCAATAATGCCGAGCACCGTTTGTTTATCCATTATGATTCCAATCAGTTTCCGATCGGCCGATAACCGGGACCACCCCAGAAACTGGCATAGGCCAGGATTCTACCATCCAAGGACCCGACAAACCAAAGTCCGGTCGTCTCTTGATACAGCCCCATATCCCATTTCCCGTCCCCATCGTAGTCCCCCATCACCGGCTCAAGTCCCGGCGCTCCCCAGAGAATTCCCCATCCCAGGAAAATCCGGTGCGCCAGTGAGTAGATGAACCATCTCCCGGTCGTCCGTCCATAGATCGCCACGTCCCAGCATCCATCGCCGTCATAATCACCGGGCACGGGACTATACTCCGAACCGCCCAACCCGGCCCCAACGACCAGCATTTGCCCGTTCAACGTTCGAATGTACCATAAGCCAGTTGTCTCTTGATACACCGCCATATCCCAGCACCCATCCCCGTCATAATCCCCTATCACCGGCTCATATCCGGGGGCGCCCCAATTCCATTCGGTCAATACGCCCCCCGCTTTTAACACCATCCAACGCCCACTCCCTTCGCTGACCACCGACAAATTCAACATATGCCCCGCCCCTTCACGCCCCACTCCTTCATAGTCGGCCACCAGCGCCGTATCCCCATCTCCTCTGCCAAACCCCCCGCCAAGCAAGCGGTATCCGCTCCCGGAAAGCAAGATCTGCCACCGCCTGCTCGCGCTGTCAAACACCATGGGATCCGAGCGCCGGTCGCCATCCAGATCGCCCAATACCGGCCGACCGGCGCCGTCAAAAACTTTGGCCTCAGCGCACATCACGTGTCCATCCACTGACCGTATGCTCCAGCGCATGCCCCGATAGACACCCAGGTCCGACATCCCATCGCCATCATAATCGTTAAAGACCTGGTAATTCAGCCCTGTTGAACGCACCCGCAAGACGCCCGTTCGCTGAGCCACGTTATCACCCGGATTTGTATCCGCCAGCAATGACGGAGACTCCGGCAACACCCGCACAAAAATATTGTAGTCCCCCTCCGTCGCCGGCGCCACCAACTGATTCCCAGCCACTTTCATGACCATGTCCTGCCCAACCCCCAAAGTTACCTGCTCCACCACTTCGCCGATTTTGTCACCAGTTCCAAACACTTGGTTTGTTGCAAATTCCATTTTCACGGTCCCGTTCGCTCCCACCATATTCGTTCCACCCCTATTGCCCATCCGGAACGATACGATTGCCGGAGAATCTCCCACCCCCACCTGCACCGGCAATACCACCAAATCATCAACCCACAGATCCACCCCCGCCGCGGCCCCATTCCCGGAGGCCATCCCCGACCAGTCCCCGCAGCCCGGCACGGCAAGGCTATAACCTCGCACCCAATAATAATAAGTCACTCCCGCAGACACACTGGTATCGTCATAGGTTGGAGAAGTCACCGTGGCCAGCTTGACCGCCCCACCGTCCGGCGGCAATATGGCATGTGACCCCCGCCAAACCTGGTATCCCGAAGCCGACTCCACCGCATCCCACGTCAGACGCACTTTGCCCACATATGCGCTTTTACTTGCGCTCAAACTTCCCGGCGCCCCAAATGCATAGCCAATCTCGGCAATGCTCTTCGTACTGCCGAATATGCCGTTGGTCGCTCCCACTTTATACTGGTAATGTACCCCGGCATCCACGTCCGTATCCTCATATACCCCGCCTGCCGTAAAATAAATCGGCGCCAGCGTAGTATCCCCCTCCAATCCACGATACAATTGATACCCGGTTGCTCCATCCACCAACGGCCACGTTACGCGCACCTTGTTCAGGTAGGCCCCATCCGTCGCAAAAATGCCTCCCGGCGCCGCCAATCCGCGATAGCCTGTTTCCTGTTTCGTGCTCTTCGGCCCCTCACTCCGGTACGCATTCACCGAGCTCACCCAGTAATAATACCGCACTCCCGCCAGCCCCGTCTCATCATTAAAAATCGTATTTGTCCCATCTGAGTTCCCAATCGGTTCCACCTGGGTCAAGTCGGTCACGTCGAACGTCAAAGAGCGATACACATTGTAGTTAGCCGCATCCACCAGGGGATCCCAACTCACTACCACCTTGTTTGTGTAAGTCCCGTCAGTCGCCGTCACCCCTGACGGCGCGGATAATGACACGAGTTCCACCCGCACCACCAGCGTTGTGCTCAATAACACGGACCCCACCGGCGCATAGGTGGTCCCGGCATCCCAGGCCGCCACTTGCACCATCGCCGTGTAGATCCCGGACTCCATCCCGGATGCGTCCATATAATTGACCTGCACGCTATTCGCCTCCCCCGAACTCACGCTCCCGGTCGAACTCAGGCTCTGGATCAGAGCCGGCAATCCGTTCGATTTCGTCAACGTATATTGCATCGGCACGATCGGCGCCCCGCTCTTGTTCCGAACCGTGAACGTCTGGCTTACCAGGGGCGCCCCCTTGTACACCGTCTGCGTCAACATCGACGAGCTCAGCTCAATTTCCGGCCGCGCCACTATTTGTGCCGCCAAATACACATAGCTTGTAGCGCCCCCACCCTCTGAACTGGACACCTTTATCGTGCCCGTGTAATCCCCGGGTACATTCGTCGTATATTGCACCGTAACGGTGTTCGATCCCGCCACGCCGCCATTGGTGCTCAGACCATACCAGTTTGTCATAGCACCCTGCCGCTCGACGGTATAGTTAAATGTATCCCCCCCCGCATGCGCGTTCCAGACGCTGAATGTCTGCGAGGGAATGGCCAAATTATTGCTGTACATGAAACCGTTCGTCATTGCCAGGTTGGTCTCCGCCACTTGCAGGTCCATGACGTCCAGGGTTACCGTCACGGTCCTCGTCCGCGGCACCACAACCCCATAGGCATCGGCAACGCTCGTGGCGCTGACGGTCACGGTTCCCGTATAACTGCCGTCGGCCGGTGTTCCGCAGATTACCGTGTTCGTCCAGCCAATGCCCGCACTCACACTGCCCGAAGGCGGACTCACCGTAAGCCACGCCGCTGACACCGTGTTGGTAAAATCCCATACGCCGGTCTGCGCTGTAATCGCAAAGGTCGTGTTCGAGGCGGCAACACCCTGCATCACCTGACAGTGCAAATTGGTCGGACTCACCATCACCGTTCCTGGCGCCCTCACGTAGACATTGTCCAGATAGGTCGTCTGGGATCCGTTATATATTTCAAACCCCGCAAAATTCGTCAGGTTCGTGTTGACAAATCCGATGGCATTCGTTACCACCACGCCATTCGCATACAAATCCCAATTAGTCTTCGTAAAATCTATATAGATACCCACCGTTACCCAGTTCGTACCGTTCGTTCCCACGCAGCCATTCGTGGTCTCCACCCAGTTGGTAGAGACGCTGGCATTGGTCGTCGGACCGTTATGCACCACAAAATTGCCGTTGCTTGAAAAGTAGAACAACCAAGCCGCATTTGTGTCGACCCTCGGGGCAATCGAACTGTCATACAGACTTGGCCGCAGATCCATCTGCACCCACACATTCGTCGGCGGCTTGCTTTGGAACCGGTTGGTAAGCGTACAGTCAAACGGAATCATGGCCGCCCGCGACCCACTGCGCTTCACCGCCCCCTGCACAATGATGTCAAGGGAGGATCCGTACCAGCCGTTGGTGCCGTTAACCAGCGGCACGAGATTTAAATAATCTTCGAAAGTGTCGGTAAAGGGGATGGTGTTGGTCGTGGGCGCCGCCGTACTGTCATACACAGGAAACGTGTTCGTCACGTCTACCGCGGCATAGAAGTTAGAATCCCCCGCTTGCGATGCTCTCACCGTGTTTGCGCCAACAGCGTTGAACGTGATCACGTCCCCTAAAATCGTCCCCGGCCCGCTGACCACCGTAAAGGTCACCGGCAACCCCGATGACGCCGTCGCGCTCAGCGTCAGGCTGACGTTGGTCAACGGCTGGGCAGGAATCGCCGGGAACGATATCGTCTGACTGTTTGTCGTGATATCCGCCGTCGTCGTCGGCGACGTTGTATCCAGCGTGTAGTTGCCCGCGTCAGCCCCCGCCAGCGATGAACCTGTCAGCCTAACCGTCCAAGTGCCCACATTTGGACTGTCGAACATCGCATTCGAATTCAGTGTCACCACGTCCGGCGTTTTCACCGTATCCAGGGCCAGGCTGCTATTCGTGATCGTTGCCGCCGTCGTCCCATCACATCCCTTATTGCATGCCTGGAACGTCCCGCTGATGATCAGATTCGATGCCGTGATCACACCGACGTTACCCGTGACGGTGGTGGGCAGAGAGTAGTTAGTCGTGTTGAAGCCGAGGGTGCCGTCAAAGTTATTGGACGCCAGCGTGGCGGTGACACGGATTCCCGTACCCACGTTCGTGGTGGCATAGGCGCCCACCGTCTGGTTCACAGTGCACGTTTCACTGCCGACAAAGCCGGTCAATGAATAGTTGGTGATACCCAGCGTCGCCGTGGTGAGGCGATCATAGACCTTGCTTATCGTCGGCGCCAGGGTAACCGCCAGGCTCGTTGCCTTGGTAATCACACCGACGGTGCCCGTGGCGGCGGTGGGCAGAGCGTAATTGTTCGTATCGAAGCCGCTACCGGTGCTGTCAACAAAGTTAGTGGACACCAGTGGGGCAACGACTTGAATTCCTGTGTCCGCGTCCGCGCTGGCATAGGTGCCCGTCGTCTGGCTCACGGTGCACGTCTCGCTGCCGACAAGGCCGCTCAATGAATAGTTGGCTGGAACCAGATTGGTTGCCGCAGTGTTACCGTTATAGGTCTTGGTTATGGTGGAAACCAGAGCGGCCGCCAAGGATGCCTGGGTGACGTCGCCCGTAGACGTCAGCGTCAGCGCATTTGTCAGCGAAAGCGTGTATTTTGCGGCATCCGCGCCTTCAAGCCACAAATCCGTCAGATGCACGATCTTGTTCATGCTCACGTCTTTATTAGTAAACGCCGCCACCGCCATCAGCGTCAAGCCCTCGGTTCCATTCGTGTCAAGCATCAGGTTTTTATTAGTTATCGCAGCTGTTGCGGTTGCGTCATACACCTTATTGCTGACCATGAACCAACCACCGGTAACGCTAAACACCGTTTTGTTCGAGTACATCACGGAGACGTTGTCCAAGTAGGACGTCGTTGCCCCATTATAGCTTTCAAATCCGGTAAAATTCGTCACGCCCGGATTGACGAATTTTATGTTATTCGTCACCAACGTGAATGACGTGGGCGTATTGGTGCTGGCATACAAATGCCATTTTTGCATGGTGAAATCTTCATAAATGCCGACCGCCACCCAATTCGTGCCTTCCGTCCCCACGTTGAAATTTGTCAGCGTCACCCAGTTCGCCGAATTGGTCGGATCCGGCGATGCCGGTCCATTATGCACCACAAAATTTCCGTTACTGTTCACGTAGAATAACGCCGCCTGATTCGTATTCACCTCCGGACAATTCGTTCCGTCGAACAGGCTTGGCTGCAGATCCATCTGCACCCATACATTGGAGGAGGGAATGCTCTCAAACCGGTTGGAGAGCGTACAATCCACCGGGATCATGGCAGAGTTTGTGCTTCCGGCGGCGGCAAATTCGGTATTTGATACAACAATGATTTCGGCAGAGGACCCGTACCAGCCGTTGGTACCGTCAATCAGCGGGGTGAGGTTGGTATAGCCTTCGAAATCGTCAGTGTAAGGAATACTGGTGCTGGGCCCCAAGGCAAACGCGGTGCCAAGCGAGGCAACCACGGCGGCCGTCACCAGGCTCCAGGCCCTGGCGAGTCGCCGACTTGCCCTCGCGCAGCGCTCTGGCGAAGCAGGGAGGGCAACACCCAGACATGCCATGATCGCTAACGTAATGGATGGTTTGGGCATAACGTCTTCCAGCTATTTCAGGGCAGGACGGGCTGATACCCGAATCCGCCCAAGTGGTAGCCATTTGGTTCGGTAATCGGCACGTAATTTGTCTTTACAATGTACCAATTTCCCGCGCTCGTATAATACAACGCAAGGTCGGCGCCTCCATCCCCGTCGTAATCCCCCGGGACCGGCACCAATACCCCCTGCTCTGCCGCCCCTCCAAATTGACAAGTCAAAGGACGCCACCACGGTGGCGCGTCAGGGCTGGACAGCAACAAAGTCCACCAACCCGTGCAGGTTTCATATATCGCGACATCCGTAAAGCCATCACCGTTATAATCAGCCGGCACAGGCTCAAATTCCTCGCCCCCGAATCCACCCGCCACTTCCGCATAGCCCGAGGCTGAGAACAGCAAGCGCCATAGTCCCGACGTGCGATGATACACGCCAAAATCAACCTTCCCGTCGCCATCATAATCCCCCGCCTGCAAGGCCGAATATCCCGGGCCGCCCAATAACACGCCACGGTTGACATAGCTGTTCCCGCTCAACAACACTGACCATAATCCGCTCTGTTCAACATACACACCCGGATCGATCAGGCCGTCCCCGTCATAATCGCCCGGCACGCCTACATAACCCGTCCCGGCCCATCGCTGCATCTCAATGCCTTGCACACTGGCCGCTCCCACCTGCCACGCATACCAACTCCCGCTGAACGGCCGATAGATCCCCAGGTCGGTAATTCCATCGCCGAAGTAATCACCCGGCACCGGATAGTATCCTGCGCCTCCAAAGATAATGTTCGTTGCATACCCGCTCTGCAAATTCCTGATCGCCCACTCCCCGCTATCTTCACGATACACCACCAGGTCCGATGCCAACGAGTCGCTTCCCTGAAAATTAAACCCCTTAAATCCGCAAATGATGAATTCCATCGTGAACACGCTCGGGGATCCGTAGGCCGGCTGGCCTGACGCCGCGTCGGTCGCCTCAATCCGCACCGTGTTGGTATAAACTCCGGGCTTCAGCCCGGTGGTATCAGCCTTCACCGAAATCGGTATCTTGTTACCCATACTCGTTCCCGATGACGGTATCACCCTCAGCCAACTCACCGCAGGACTCACCGTCACCGTGAAATACATGGCGCCGGGAGTAGAGCCCCCATTCCATACGGAAAACACCGTGTCGGCCGGCGTAAATCCCTTGCGTATTGGTATATAGTACACTGACTGAGCATCGTTCGAAAGCGTCGCAAAAGGCGTCACTGACAGCGCCACCGTGATCTGCTGGGTCGCGTTCCATGCACTGGCATAGTTCACTCCGTCCCATGCCTGTCCCACGACCGTGATCAGCGCCTGCGTGCTTCCCGCCGGCAGGTTCGCCGTGCTGTATTGCACCTGGATGGACTGATGTGGCCCGGTATTGGTCCCGCTTGTCGGTGTCAGCACCAGCCACGATGCATTCTTTGTTATCGTATAGTTCAGCGTGTAATATCCATTTGAATTCCAAATCTCGAACCACTGGCTGGCTGCATCCCGGCCCTGCAAGACTGTTTGGGATAAACTGGTTAAACTCAAGGCCAGGCGCGGTTTGGGATTCACTTGCACCGTGACCGGAATGGTGACCGGCGAGCCGTTGGCCGACGAGCCGCTGCTGTTCGTCGCCGTCACGATAATATCTCCGGTATAGTTTGAAGGCCCACTCCCGGCCGATGTAAATGAACCCGCCGTATATTTTACCGTCAAGTTGTTCGTCGTCAGCTGATTTAAATGGTTGTTTGTCACCACCACGGTCAGCCATCCCCCACCCCCGTTCGTAGTCACCTGATATCCAATATCGTAATCATTCGTGCTCCCGTTCCAGACCAGCAATGTCCGATCCGCCAGGCTCTGCCCTTCCATCACCGTGTTCGTTATCAAGACCGGGCTGACGTTCAGTATCGGTGCCGCTTGCACGTTGAGAGTCACGTCTATGGTCATACTCACGCAGCCCGTCGCACCGATCGTGATCGTGTCGTAATACGCCCCCACCGTCATATCCGCCGTATTTGTGTAGGTGATCAGGATCGTGTTCGTCACAGGCCACGTCAGGATTCCATTCATAGCGTCGCTTAATTTCAGCCATGGCTGGTCATTGGTAACGGTATAATTCACACTCCCCTGATTCGGCGTCCACACCTTGAAACTATTGCTCGTCCACCCCCCTTGCATAACATTATTCGTCAATTGGAGGGGCGATCTCCTCAACTCCGAATTAATGCTCAATGTCACAAGCACTACCTGCGTCGCCCCGCCGCCCTCGCTGGAGGCAATCGTGATAACGGCATTGCTCGCACCTGCCGACCACCCGGCCGTGTTGGAGAAGGTCAAGGCCAATGGATTCGTGCTGGACGCATTCACCGTCCCGCTTGTCACCGACTGACCCGAAAAACTCAGCCAGTTACAGGTATTCGTAATTGTCGCCGTATAGCCGAACGAGCCCGCCCCGGCATTAATGACATCAACGGTGCGGACGGGTGGTGTCGAGCCCGCCACAACCGTGTTGGTCAAGTTTCTTACCTGCAGGTCCATGATGCTCATGGTCACCGCCACCGTCTGGGTGCCCCACTCGCCACCAATCCCATTGGTCGCCACCACCATTACGTTTGCATTTGAAATGACGCCGCGCGCCCAATTGGTCACCGTGCTCGCGTAGGTCAGCGCCACGTTTGTCGTAGATTCTTGCAGAACAATGCCATTCGTCTGCAGAACCCACGGCTGATTATTCGTGACCTTGAAGCCCATACGATCCGACCATACATTGTAGACCCTAACCGTCTGCATAGGTGGCGTCCTGCCCACAAACGCAACGGCTGACAGCGTGGACGGAAGCACGATGAGCGAATGCTGATTCGTAGCCATTGCCGACACGGAAATGTTGTCCAGATATGACGTCTGCGCGCCGCTATACACATCAAACCCCGTAAAATTAGTCGCGGAAGCGTTGACAAACCCGATGTTGTTGGTCACCAGGACACCGTCCACGGACAAATCCCAGTTGGTTCGCGAAAAATCCACAAAAATGTTGATCTGCATCCAGGTCGGCGCATTCGTCGAAATCGTCACGTTGTTCGACGCCACCACCCAATTGGTGGAGACGCTGGCATTGGTCGTCGGCCCATTATGCACCACAAAATTGCCATTGCTGTTCAAGAAGAACATCCAGACGGCATTTGTGTTCACCTCTGGGCAATTCGTCCCGTCATACAGGATTGGCCGCGCGTCCATCTGAATCCAAACGTTGGTGGGAACAATGCTCTCGAACCGGTTGGAGAGCGCACAGTCTTCCGGAATCAAGGCAGCATTGGTTCCCGTGCAAACCGTATTGGTCTGCACTTTGATATTGCCGGAGGACCCGTACCAGCCGTTGGTGCCGGTATCCAGGGGAGTGCCGTTGGTGTAGCCTTCAAACGTGTCAATGAAAGGAAGATTGGTGTTGGGCCCGGCGAACGCATCACCAAGCAAGGCACACACGGCAGCCGTCATCATAATCACTAACATCCAAGATGGCTTGCGCATGATCAACCGGCCCTTTGTTAGTGCGATTCGTTCAGCCCTGCGAATTTCCGCCAGTGTGCTGTAAAACGCAATCTATAATTATCATTTTTACATTAAAATACCAAGCACATTTAGATTATCAAACGAGCCGCAGCCGTCAATAATATTTTTACCTATTTTCAACGATAATTGACCTGATTTTAGGGCTCCCGACATCATAGATGTCGGGACGGAAGTAGATTGGTATTGAATGTCAAGCAAACATCCCATACTATGACACCCCATGAAAACACGCCCTACTCCACGGCCAGACAAGGTGCTATATTCCGGGCTGACACTCCTGCGGCACAGTCGTACGCCCATCCCCCGTTCACCCGCCAAGGCCCGCCTGGAAACGTTTCGCAATGCTTACCCCCAGCGGAATTATTGGATTCATTTCGAGTGCCCGGAATTCACCGCGCTCTGCCCGGTCACCGGCCAACCCGATTTCGGCGCCATCACCATCGATTACATTCCCGACCGCGCGTGCCTGGAAAGCAAGTCGCTGAAGCTTTATCTTTCCTCCTTCCGCAACCATGGCGTTTTTCACGAGGCGGCGGTCAACCGCATCATGGACGACATTGTTGCCGTCTGCCGGCCGCGGCGCCTGCGCGTAACGGGTCGCTTTAATCCGCGCGGCGGGATCGCCATTACCGTGACAGCGGAGCACCCCAAGGAAATGGTCAATGGTCGATGAGGGACGGGAATTTGAGACAAGAAATGATGGATGTGGTTTGGCGTCGCCAGTCATTTGCCATCAACCATTTCCCATTTCCGCCGAAGGCGGATCCGCCTATGGCGGAAACCATTCTTTGGGTCAGGGCTTGTCCAGTTCGCGGCGTACAGCGCGACCCAAGTCTTCGAAATCGTAGGGCTTCTGAATATATTGCCCTACCCCCAGCTTCAGCGCCTCCTTGATCCGATCGGTCGCAGTGAAGCCGCTGACCATGACAGCTTTTTGGCGCGGATTTAATTCCAGCATCTTCTTATAGGTGTCCAGCCCGTCGAAGTCGTCTGCCATGATCATGTCTAACAGGACCAGATCAATGGACGGACCATGCGCGCGAGTCGCGGAATCGAGCAGTTCGATGGCGGCCTGGCCGTTGTGGGCGGTCATGACCTTATAGCCACTCGTGCGTAACCAGCGGGCGACGACGCGGCGTTGTCCCTCGTCGTCGTCCACGACCAGGATTGTTTCGTTACCGCGTAAATCGAGATGGTCCAGCTGTTGACGAACTTCCGGCAGGGCGCCTGAAACAGGGAAATAAACACTGAAGTCCGATCCCTTGCCGGGGGACGAGCGCACGTCAATGAATCCCTTGTGTTCCTTGACAACGGCATACACGATGGCAAGCTCCAGACCACTGCGCTTCAGCGACCAAACTTTATCGCGGGCATAAAACGGCTCGAACATCCGGTTCAATTCCTGCTCCTCGATTCCTGGTCCCGTGTCCAGAACATGCATGACCACATAGGTGTCCGGGTTAATCAACTCGTAGCCGGCTACCGGCTCCCGCACCTGTTCCACGGAGGTTGTCAGGGTCAGTCGGCCGCCCTGCGGCATGGCATCGAATGCATGGATCAGCAGGTTTATCGCCATTTCCTGCAAAAGGCTCTCGGACCCTTGAATTGCCGGCAGGTCGGCGGCCCATTTCAGGTCCACCACCACCAGCGGGGCACTATGCTGTAATCCAAGATAGGCGGACGAACGCACGACCATCTCGAGAATCCGGTTCAGGACGAGAGGCTCCGTGGGGAAATGCCCGATTCGGCCCAGGGTGAGCAGGTCGCGGATGATATCCACCGCCTTGCGCGCGGAATTCTTGATGATTTCCAGGTCCTGGCGTAGGGCACTGTCGGGGGGCAGATTCTTGATAATCAGATCGGGATAATTGACCATCGGCCCGAGGATATTGTTCAAATTGTGCGCGACGCCCCCGGCCAGACTCCCCAGCGATTCTATGCGCTGGGAGCGGAACAGACGCTCCTGAAGCTGGCGTTCGCGGGCCTGGGCCGCCTTCTGTTCGGTGATGTCTCGAAAAATGGCCACCACGCCAAGAATGGTGCCATGGTCATCGCGAATTGGCGCCACGCTGTGAGCAATGGGTGCCTGCCGGCCATCCTTGGAAATCAGGATGGCATCCGAATTCTGGTGCACTACCGCGCCCTTTTCCAGGATTGCGGCCAAATCATTTTCCACGAGGGCCATTGCGCTGGCATCCATCAGACAAAAAACGTCGGTTAGTTTGCGGCTAATGGCTTCCACCGACTTCCAGCCGGTCAGGGTTTCGGCTTTTATGTTCATGAACTGGATACACCCGGAGGCATCGGTAGCAATGACGGCATCGCTGATACAACGCAGTGTGGTTTCAAGCCATTCCCGGCTTTCGCGCAGTTTGCGCTCCATGGTGTGCTTGTAGAGCGCCATTTCGATTGTCGTGCGCAGCTCGCGGTCTTCAAAGGGCTTTAGCAGGTACCCAAAGGCCTCGGTTACCTTGGCGCGCCGCAGGGTATCGTCATCCGTATAGGCCGTGAGATAGACAACGGGCACGGAGTGCTCCCGCCGGATGCGCTCGGCCGCTTCAATGCCATCCATGGCACCCTTGAGCATGACATCCATGAGAATCAAATCGGGCTTCAGCACGCCAGCCCGCTCCACTGCTTCCTCGCCAAAGGCCACGACCCCCGCCACGGTATACCCCAAGCCGGTCAGACTGTTCTGGATGTCCTTGGCCACGATGCTTTCATCTTCCACGATCAGGATGCGCGCATTGGTCATTATTTATGACTCCTTGTGACTACGCAACTATACAAGTGTTCGGTGTTCGGCAGCAGTTCACAAAATAAGTATGGGCGTATCGGCGTATGGGAGTATGGGGGTCAGGGAGTGCTGGAGCAAACTCTTTCCTCCGACACACCCATACGCCGATACGCCCATACACTTTGCCGGATTACCCCTCGCAATCCTTTCCCGGATCATCTTCGGGAAACAACATGGCCGAACTGAATGCTGCCTGAAACTCGGGGGAAAGCGACAAATCAACATGGCGCACTGCGCGGGCAATGGCGGAAGCAGCCTGCTTTTCGGTTACAGATAGAAGCGCCCGCTTGGCGCCCATCGAAGAAGCATTACCAATGAATCGGATGCGGTCGCACGCGATGGGCGGCAGGAGACCAATGCGGCGGGCATGATTGCGCCGGATAAAATTACCAAAAGCACCCGCCAGCAGGACTTGGCTCAAGTCCATGGGCTTCAGCCCCTCCATCTCCAGAAGAATGGAAATTCCCGCGCGGATCGCGGCGCTTGCCAACTGCAGTTCGCGCACATCACGCTGGGTTAGGAGCAGGGCCTTGCCGGAAACCGTTTCCGACTTGCTGGCCAACAGAAAATCCACATGCCCGTCCTGCCCGATCAGGCGCTTGCGCAGGGCCGGCGCCGCATCAGAAGGAAGTTCGTCCGGCGTCCGCAGACGGCCGGTGGGATCCAGAAGACCAGTCCGCAGGAGTTCGGCCACGGTGTCAATCAGGCCGGAGCCGCACAGGCCCGCCGGACGCGTGTTACCGATGACGTTCAGACAAAGGTCGCCGGCCATAACCACTTTTTCAATGGCGCCGTTTGTGGCGCGCATGCCGCAGGAAATGCGGGCGCCCTCAAAAGCCGGCCCGGCCGCCACGGAAGTGGCCAGCATGTGTCCCTGGTGCGCCAACACAATTTCCCCGTTGGTGCCGATATCCACAAACAACACGGTTTCGGTTCCGCGGTCCAGATGGCTGGCCACAATTCCGGCCACAGTATCGCCGCCCACAAACCCGCCGATCTGCGGAAAGACGTATACCTTCCCGCACGGGTTGATGTCCAGACCCAGATCCGAGGCTTCCAAGTCAGGCGCATCGGTAAAAACCGGCACAAACGGCAATTCGCCCAGGGCTGAGGGATCAATCCCGCATACAATCTGCTGCATGGTGGTGTTCCCTGCCATGACAATCTCGTAAATATGCGCCCGGTCAATACCGGCGGAACGCACCAGCGTATCCACAATGTCATTAACGGCGCCGATAATTACACGCTGGAGTTGGGCCAGGCCTTTGGCATCTTCCCGGCACTTGCGGATACGGGAAATAACATCGTCACCGTAAGACGTCTGGGGATTAATTTTTGCTTCCACGCCCATGTCCAGGCCGGTCTGCAGGTTGACGAGCGTTCCCACGAGCGTTGTTGTGCCGATATCCACGGCGACGCCATAGCATCGGCCGGTGGTGTCACCCGGCTCGAAGTCAACCAGTTCGCCGTCCACGATGACCGCCGTGCCGCGGAAGCCCTGGCGGCGAAAGATTCCGGGCAGGAGGCGCAACATGCGGATACCGACCGGATTGAAAACAAGCGGCGGAATGACCGCGCGCAGACGTTCGACATCCGAACGGGCGTCCGCCTGACTGGGCACGTCTAATTCCAAGAAGCGCTTGCTGATGGCCGGGCTCAATTCCATCGGCGCGCCGGTAGCCTGAACCAGGATCTGCTGTTGCGACTCAAAGAGCGAGGTAACCGGAACTTCCACGACGAGGTCGCTCTGGATTCTGGCCTGACAGGCCAGACGATACCCCTGCTCCACTTCCGGCTTGCCCAAGGCCGTCCGGCAGTTGGCGGATGGCGGACACGCGCCGCTGACGACTTTCAGCCTGCATTTTCCGCACCGGCCTGCGCCACCACACGGGGTCTGAAGGATCAAGCCTGCCTGGGCGGCCGCCTCCAGCAGGATGGTGCCCGGCAGGGCATACACTTGTCGGCCGGTAGGCTCAAAAATGATTTTGTATTCTTGGCGTTTCATGATCAAATTTATGCGTTAGGAGTTTCAATCTTGGTGGGAGGGGTGCTATGCACCGCGACCGTCGCCGCGCATAGCGCGCCTCCCACATGAAAAAGCGGCCGAAGGCCTAATTCAATGTTAAGGAATTTCAAAACCCACGGCAACAGAGTGCCGTGGCTACAAAAAGCATTGCCAAGGCTGTAGCCGCCCCACTCTGTTGGGGCGTGGTTAAAGTCGCCCCGCTTTGCGGGGCTTAATTTAATCATGCAATTTCCCTAAGGAAAGCCAGCAGGTCCGCGCGCATGTCGGCGCGCTTCAAGCCAAAGATAATATTGGTTTTGATAAAGTCCAGCTTGTTTCCTATGTCGTAACGGATCCCGTCGAACCGGAGGCCATAGACGGCGCGGGTTTTCACCATCAGACGCAGGGCATCGGTCAATTGAATTTCATTGTCCTTGCCGGGCGTAAGGCGGCCGATGCAGTCGAAAATGTCCGGCGTGAGAATATAACGGCCGGCAATAGCCATGTTGGATGGCGCTGCGCTCACCTCGGGTTTTTCGACAAAGTCAGAGATGAGATATAAATCCTTGGAAATCGCGCTACCCGCCATAATGCCATACCGGCTGACTTTGGCACGCGCCACCTCCTCGAGGGCCACCACGGATTCCTGATACCGTTCGAACACGTCGATCAACTGGCTGGTAACGGAGGACGCCGATTCCACGAGCGTATCGCCCAGTAGCAGCGCAAATGGCTCGTCGCCGACGTGGCAGCGGGCGCAGGCCACGGCATCGCCAAGACCGTTCAGCTGTTTCTGCCACACAAAATGCACGTTGGCCATGTCGGAAATGTGCCGCACGAGTTCCAACTCAGCGGCTTTACCCTTGGCTTCCAGTTCTGATTCCAGCTCAAAGTTGCGGTCAAAATGCTCCTCAATCGCGCGTTTGCTCTTGCCGATAATCATGAGAATATCGGTAATGCCGGCCGCCACGGCTTCCTCCACCACGTATTGGATGACCGGGGTGTCAACAATGGGCAACATTTCCTTCGGCTGGGACTTGGCCGCCGGCAGAAAGCGGGTGCCGAAACCGGCGGCGGGAATAACAGCTTTACGAATCATGGGCATCCTCCCGGGTTGGTGAAAAATCCGGCTTGAAAACCTTGACGTGATTCTTTTCCAACGCCCGCACCAGGCGCTGGAACATGGCCTCGTCCGCGTAGGTGCCCACAATGGCGCCGCCTGATCCCGTAAACTTGGCGCTGGCGCCGACCGACCGCGCCGCTTCGACCATGGCGATGTTGCCGGCGCTGAGCTTGTATATCTGGCGGCGCCGTTCGAAGCTGGCGTTCAGCAGGGAGCCGATTGCCTGGCCCTCGCCCTTCAGCAGGAGAGCGCGCACCTGGTCGGTCAAATCCGCCCAGAAAGCCATGGCCGCGATCACGTCCGGCTCGCCGCGCTCGAAACGACTGCGTATGTCGTTATGAAACACGTCTGAACTTTCGGATAGGTCCGTGCGGTAGGCAATGTAAAGGGGCGGCAGGAGTTCCAGGGGCAAGGGTTCGTAGTGGCCGTAGCCCTGGTGCGTTATGAGTTCCCGGTTGAAATCCATATAGACCAGGCCCTCATATACCTGGGCCACGCGGTCCTGCAGGCCGGCGGAAATACCCAGTTCGTGCTTTTCAACCGACAGGATCAAATTGGCCTGGATCGGTTTGGGGATGCACACGCCGTAAAACTGCATCAAGGCGCGCAGACAGGCGGTGATAATGGCACTGGACCCGGCCAGGCCGACCTGGGAAGGAATACTCGTGTCATACCGGATGGTGAAATTACGGTCTTCCAACGCGATGCCTTGATCCCGGCAATAATCGTGGAACCGCTTGATGGCGGCCTTCAGGAGCCGGATACCGCCATAATATCCGAACAGGCGGACATCTTCCACCAGGTGGTGCATATCTTTAAATCGGGAGTGGTCGCGGGTATTGAACAGGATTTCAATTTCCGGCGTCTCGTACAACACGACCTCGGCGCGGAAATTGCGGAAGACAAAAGAAATCGTCTTGCCGAAATATCCGTCCGAGGGATTCCCGATCAACCCCGCCCGCGGATAAGCTTGTGCTCGAATGATCATAATTGAAACCTCAAGCAGTAGTCAGAGATCAGCGGTCAAAGGTCAGAATGATACAAGCCATTTCTGTCTGACCTCTGACATCTGACTTCTGCCCTCTTTCTGCGTCACTCCGCCTTCCGAATATCCTGCACGTTCAATTCCAGCGTCGCGTTGCCCATAAAATTGTTTTTCTGGAACGTGAAGGCCACGTCCACCAGCCCCTCCGGGATGGCGATATCAGCCATCCGGAATGCAATTGCCGGGCAGCTGGTCTGTCCGTTGCTTACGTTAAAGCGCAGATGGTTGACCCCAACCCGGCGCGGTTGACCTTGGATGCGCACGCCGCGCACGGCCAGCACCGGCACAGGATTATTCTGTCCGAACGGCCGGAGCGCTTCCATGGCCGCATACAGGGAGTTATTCACCTGTTCCAGCGTAATCCAGGTGTTAACCCGCTGGATCGGCCGCAGATCGCGCCCTTTGAGTTCGATCTTAACGACTTCGTTGAAGGCCGTTCGGAACGCCTCGTACTGGTTCCTTTCGATTTCAAGACCGGCCGCCATTTCATGGCCGCCATAGGTTACCAGATATTGTTGGCATCGCTCAAGACCCTTCATGAGATGATAGCCTTCAATACTCCGGCAGGATCCCCGCCCCACCCCATCGGCATCGAATGCCACGACAACAACCGGACGGCGATAACGCGATACCAGCCGGGAAGCCACAATCCCGATAACCCCCGCATGCCAACCGGTTTTGGCAATCACCAGGCCATAATGCTCTTGCTCGTTGAAATTAACGTCAATTTCACGCATGGCCTCCGCCACGATTTCGGACTCGATCTTCTGGCGCTCCCGGTTGGCGCCGTCCAACTCCATGGCGATTTTCTGGGCGCGCTTCGTGTCGTCCGTAAGCAGTAATTCCAACGACGTGTCCGCGTTACCCAGCCGGCCGGCGGCATTAAGGCGCGGCCCAAAGCCATAGCCGATGTGCTGGGCGTCGATGGGACCCCGGATGCCGGCGATATCCACCAGCGCTTTCCAGCAGGGCGCCATCTCCTGGTTCATCTGGGTCAAGCCATGCCGCACCAGAATCCGGTTCTCGCCGATCAGCGGCACAATATCAGCCACCGTGCCGACCGCGACAAAGTCCAGATACTCGCGCAAATCGAGGGCCTGCGCGACTGGCAAGCCTTGATTCCGCCCGATTTTAAGCAGTCCGTGACAGAGCTTGAACACCACGCCAACGCCCGCCAGGACTTTGAGGCTATCCTTCCGGCCCAGCTTGGGATTGACCACGGCCAGCGCCGGGGCCGGTTGGCCGCTGCTTTCGTGGTGGTCGGTAATGACCACGTCAATGCCCGCCTTCTGCGCCAGGCAAACGGCTTCGGTATCGTTGGTGCCACAATCCACCGTAATCAGCAGAGTCGGACGGCATTGCGCCATACAGCGCTTGAGCGCCGCCAAGCTCAGACCGTAGCCCTCCTCCTGCCGGCTCGGAAGACAGGGGGTGACGACAGGCGCGCCCAGGCGATGCAGAACCTGCACCAATAGTCCGGTGCTGACGATGCCGTCCACGTCATAATCACCATAGACGGCGATGGATTCGTTGGCCTGGATAGCCTGTTGCAACCGCCGGGCCGCCGGTTCCATGTCGGGCAGTAAAAATGGATCGGAGAGATCGCTGAGCCGCGGATTCAAAAAACGTTCGATGTCGGCCATATCCCGGTAGCCGAGGCCCATTAACATTTCTGCAACCGGTAAAGGCAAATCGAATGTGTCCGCAATCTGAAGCGCCAGTGGGCCATCGCAGGGAATGGTCTTCCATACTTTCAACGCGCGGGCGCCTCCGCTTCCGACTTCTTAAACACGCGCCGCAGGATCAGCATGATCGGCGTGGCGATATAGATCGAGGAAAACGTCCCGGTAACCGTGCCCACCAGGAATAGGAACGCGAAGTCGTTGATGGCGCCGCCGCCGAAGATCAACAGCATCAGCACCGCCATGATCACCGACGACCCCGTCAGGATCGTCCGGCTGAGCGTCTCATTGACGCTCAGGTTGCAGATTTCCATAATGTTCCGGCCGGGATATTTGCGCATATTTTCGCGGATGCGGTCGTAAATGACGATCGTATCGTTGATGGAATAGCCGATGATCGTCAGCAATGCCGCCATGGTGATCATGCTGATCTGCCGGCCACACAGGCAGTAAATGCCAATGCTGATCATGATATCGTGGATCAGCGCAACGATTGCGCCCAACGCAAAGGAAAACTCAAACCGCCAGGCGATGTAAATAATCATGCCGATGAAGGAATATAACAACGCCTTGAGGGCGTTGGTCGTCATTTCACTGCCGATCTGCGGTCCCACCGTGTCTTCGCTCAGGACCTTGAAATCCGCGGCCGGGAACTGGGTTGACAGGGTTGCCTTGACTTTATCGCCCGTGCCATAGGCGGAACGGATCTGGAGAAATTCCCCATTCTTGTCCATTTCCTTCTGGTATTGGATTTGCACGTCCGTGATGCCGCCGCCCGCGAGGGCATCGCGAATTTTTTCGACTGCTTGTTTCTGTGAAAACTGGAAGGTCACGGCAGATCCGCCGGTGAAATCCGTGCCCAGCAGGCTGCCCATGTTTTTCATACCACGCTCCACCATGTACCCCCAGGTCAGCACAATGATACCCACCGAAATGGCAATGGCCACCTTGCGCCAGCCGATGAAATTTACGTTCGTGGGCTTGATCACGGAGAGCATCCTGAGCTGGGGCATGGATGTGTGCGCCACGATGACGTTAAAGATCATGCGCGTCACGATCAGGGCCGTGTACATGCTGACCATGATACCGGCGGTGAGCGTTATACCGAAACCGCGCACCGCACCCGTACCCAGCATGAACAGGATCACGGCGGCCATCACGGTCGTCAGGTTCGAATCCAGGATCGTGATGAAGGCCTTGGTATAACCGGCCTCGAGCGCCGGCCCCAGTCGTTTGCCCAGCCATTGTTCTTCGCGGATGCGTTCGAAAATCAGGACGTTGGCGTCCACCGCCATGCCAACGGTTAGGGCAATGCCGGCAATACCCGGCAGAGTCAGAACCGGCAGGCCGATATGCGCGCCCGTGGCGCCCGTGAAGAGCCCCATGATCCCGGCCGTGATCATCATGCCCAGGG
>Ga0247841_10002434_pt1 | contig 37170 bp, 34 predicted proteins | sample LaCruzMarch2015__2_FD_192410 | JGI IMG/M metagenome (GOLD analysis project Ga0247841, IMG submission 192410) | Freshwater microbial communities from meromictic Lake La Cruz, Castile-La Mancha, Spain - LaCruzMarch2015_18m | ecosystem: Environmental > Aquatic > Freshwater > Lake | place: Spain... | reverse complement strand
TTGGTCAAGGTCTGGACCCCTGAAACTGGGCCGTCGATGTGGGCCAAGATCCAAAGCTGCTTGCGATCTCCAGAACCCAAGGGACCGATGTCGCTCCAACTGACCGTCTGGCCGCTTTGCGTGCTGCCTATCGAGGATGAGACGTAGCTCATGCCTGTGGGCAAGAGATCGCTGACGAAGACATGAGGCAGAGGAGTGCTGCCGCTATTCTTGAACAGCAGTGTGAAGTTGACATTGGTGCTGGGCGAGCCGAAGGTGGGATCGGCGGTCTTCTGGACCATGATGTTTGCGCCCTCTGCTTTCACATCTGCCGTCGAGCTGTTGGTCACATTCTGGCCGTGCTCCGGCTGGCCCTGCACATCCACGCGGTTGGTCAGAGTCCGGATGCCTGAAATTGGGCCGTCGATGTGGGCCACGATCCAAAACACTTTGCCAGCGCCAGAACCCAGGGGACCGATGTCGCTCCAACTGACCGTCTGGCCGCTTTGCGTGCTGCCTATCGAAGATGAGACGTAGCTCATGCCTGCGGGCAAGAGATCGCTCACGAAGACATGAGGCAGCGGTGTGCTGCCGGTGTTATTTACTACCAGTGTGAAGTTGACGTTGGTGCTGGGAGAGCCGAAAGTGGGATCAGCGGTCTTGCTGACTGTGATCCTGGGCTCGCGCACTTCTAAGGTTGTAGTAGTATTATTGGTAACATTGTTGCCGTGTTCAGGCTTGCCCTCCACATCCACGCGGTTGGTCAGAGTCTGGACCCCTGAAACTGGGCCGTCGATGTGGGCCAAGATCCAAAGCTGCTTGCGATCTCCAGAACCCAAGGGACCGATGTCGCTCCAACTTACCGTCTGGCCGCTTTGCGTGCTGCCTATCGAGGATGAGACGTAGCTCATGCCTGTGGGCAAGAGATCGCTGACGAAGACATGAGGCAGAGGAGTGCTGCCGGTATTATTCACCACCAGAGTGAAGTTGACATTGGTGCTCGGCGAGCCGAAAGTGGGATCAGCGGTCTTGATGACAGTGATCTTGGGCTCGCGCACTTCTACGGTTGTAATAGTATTATTGGTAACATTGTTGCCGTGTTCAGGCTTGCCCTCCACATCTACGCGATTGGTCAAGGTCTGGACCCCTGAAACTGGGCCGTCGATGTGGGCCAAGATCCAAAGCTGCTTGCGATCTCCAGAACCCAAGGGACCGATGTCGCTCCAACTGACCGTCTGGCCGCTTTGCGTGCTGCCTATCGAGGATGAGACGTAGCTCATGCCTGCGGGCAAGAGATCGCTCACGAAGACATGAGGCAACGGTGTGCTGCCGGTGTTATTCACTACCAGAGTGAAGTTGACATTGGTGCTTGGTGAGCCGAAGGTGGGATCGGCCGTCTTGGTAATGGTGATTTTAGGCTCGGATGCCTTCACAATTGCAGTATCATTATTCGTAACATTGCTGCCGGATTCGGGCTTGCCCTCCACATTCACACGATTGGTCAAGGTTTTAGTCCCGGAAATCGGACCTTTGATACTAGCTTTAATCCACAACTGTCTGCTGGCCCCGGGCAGCATTGAGCCGATATCCGACCAATTTATATATGGGGAGTTGATAAAAGTCCTTGGCGAAGAGGATAGATAGCTCATTCCCTGCGGAAGAATGTCGCTGACAAAAACATTTTTCAGTGTTATATTCCCTGTATTCTTAATCGTCAATGTAAAGTTCACAACCGCTCCCGGTGTGCCTGAGGAGATGTCGCGGGTTTTGACCACACGGATATCCTGATTACGAGCGACGATCGAGATGCTATCTTTTGATGTCACTGACTCGTTACGCAGGTTGTAGCTCTTGCTGGCAACGTTGTTGCTGAGTGTCCCCAAAAAGCTGCCGCTAATTTTAGCCTTGACCTCGACCTCATATTTTCCCCCCACAGGGAGGATTCCCTGAGTTTGGCTAAGATTCGACCAGTAAAGGGTGGTAGTGCCATTGACGTTAGGCGAGGATAATGCATCTGGATTTGATGAGAAGTAGTCAAGGCCGGCGGGCAGAAGGTCCCATAGCTCGGTGCGATTGAGCAGTGTGTCGCCGGTATTGTTCACAAAGATCTTGAAGATGATCTCCGAGTTGATGCCGCCTTCGGAAGGGCTGGCGAATTTCGTTACGACTTGTTTGGAGGTGTAGGAAGCTGGTACTTCCAGCGAAGCAAAACCAGTCACTGACTTTGAACCCAACCAGGCAGGATAGCCTTCAGCCCAGACTTTGCTTGACAGATCGAATTGGCCGACAGGCGAGTGGCGATCTGGCGGCCCCTGTATGTCATCATGTTTGACTGTGTAATTGTAAAGGGCGGTCGCCGTTTCTCCTGGACTCAGAAAAGATTTGTCCAGGGGTATGGATTTATTAACAACAGGATATGGCGAATAAAGGATGTTCTCAATAATGCTTACGTTGCGAAAAGCGACTCCGTTGCTCCTGGGGTTGGTAACTGTTATATGATAGGTCACGATACTGCCTACCTTGATGGATGAAAGACTATTGTGACATTCTTTCTTAACCTTAATGTTGCCGCTAAAACCTACGGATAAAGAGCAGTAGGCAGTATTGGACGTCACGGGATTTGACAGCGGTTTCGGCCCAAGGGCGGTGGCGACGGCGCTGTTTCTAAGAGGACCCGGCATATCAGTCGCATTTATCGTGTGAGGGACGCTTACGTTGATGAAATTTCCTTCAGTCAGCTTGGTCTGCGGGAGCGAAATATTACCTAAGCGACTGTCTGTAAGTTTCAGACCATGTAGTGTCTCATTTCCGATGTTTTGAATAGAATAATTATAGCTTACATCCTCTAAATAATCGGCATCGTATGCGTCACATGTCTTGGTGAGTTTCAGCCCCAGGTTGCTAAGGGCAATACCGGAGGACAGCATGATGATGATTAGAAATAGAGTCACGATTCGCATTTTTCGAATTCCTCCCCGATTTATGTCCTCACCCCCCAGCCGGACGAGTGGAGATGACCCGGGAACCATTTGCATCTACGTATCCTGAGTAGCCTGTGGCTATCGCAAAGCTTGCGGTATTCGAAACCACCGATCCACCTGGTCCGCGGGCATTGGCCTGGGCCTCGTTTCTCAAAGGAGCGAAGACATCTTTAGGCGTTAATGTGTAATTGACGCTCATGCTGTAGTTCTCACCCACCGCCAGGCTGCTCTTGTTCAATTCATAGATGCCAAGGTGGCTGTCTTTGAGCACGAGATTTGTCAATGTCCCATTTCCCGTGTTCTCCAGGAAGAAGGTATAGGTCACCTGATCACCAAGATCGGCATCAAAGGTGTTGGCGGTCTTGGTGAGCTTCAGTTCTCCCAGGGCGAAGGAGGGGAGAAGGAACATGCCCAGCACTGCCACCGCCAGGGCGATATGGCGAATTGATCTCGGATTCATTTTGCATCACCTCGTTGAGCCCAAGTAACTCCCCAAAAATTGATCAAAGTTTTGCAGAGACAGAGGAGCCAATCCCATATCCTGACGGCTGACCGGAGATTCCTGTTATGCATATATCCCTCACGAATACAGATTACGAATATATCATTTTAGTATTACATGATATATATACTTATTCATTACAGTCAACGCTATTACCCCTATCGATACTGATTTAGTAAAAAATATAATAATTTTTAATATATGAAAATTCTTTTTCAGTTTTATCGTATATGCAGCGACAAACTGTGGAGATAACACTATTAACAATTGAGATTTGGCACTAATTGCGTTCTTTCCGAAAAGTCCAAATTAAGAAAAATATCCTAAAAATATTTGTTTAATGAAATATAATATAAAGAATTTTCGATGTGTATGTAATTATTAATAATGGTATGATTATTAAAAATATATGATAGCAGACGTCCTGGTGCTCTCGCGAATGAGAACCAGCCTTCAGCCTTTGACTGAATTATGAGCCTTATCGATCTCCGGGCAGCTCAGGGGGCAGGCCCCATCCTCTTCGCGATCCCACTGCATCTCCATCTGCTTCGCGTCCAAATAGTCGGTCTCGTTGGCGTCCTCCCGTCCAGAGCAAGCGCAGTTCATGTTCGCAGCGGCATAGATCACTCCCGCGGCCCGCTCTTGCCGTGGACGGCCTCCCAGCCAGGCCCGGTCGATGACGGACAGATTTTGCGCGATCACCTGGCCCAGGCTGCTGTTGCCCACGACGCGAGCCCGGTTGATGATATCCTCATCGCATTTCTCCACATCCAAGTTGATGCCGATTCTCAAAGTATCGCCGATGGAAAGATGCAGCAGTGTCCAGTTGGAGCAATTCTGGCCTATCTGGTTGGGCCGCAATGTGGCGTTGAGGAACCGGGCCCCGGACGGGAAGAGGTCTTGCAGGAAGAGCGGCCCAATGGTGGCGTTGCCGTCATTGGTGATAGTGATAGTATAAACGGCCACGTCACCCACCCGCAGGCCGTCTTTGCGAAGATAAAGGTGGGGCCGGTCGTATTTGGCAACGCCGGAGATCATGATCCTTCGCGAGACTATGTAGTCGCCCATGAGCGTTTCATACCTGTCCACTGCAATGGTTCCGTTCGTGCCTACGACGGTTTGCAGCTTTGCCGTCCCGGAAAAGTTGGCCTCGCTCACAAGCTCCCTGGGGCTGGCGGCCAGGGCCTTCTTTTTCAGCCGGGTAGCGCTGCGGTACTCATCGGCGATGAGGCTGGACGGGGTGTGCAGCCGCATCCCCTCCGACCACTTTTGAGAGATGTTCAGAAAAGTGCGAGGCGTGACTTTATGGCTTAAGCTATGGTAAGACGCATCCAGATCCTTGGCCATAAAACCGGAAAATGTGTCGCTGCGCTCTTGCGAACGATAGGCTCCTGTGCCGGACTCGTAGCTCCTCTGACGGCGAGCTCGCGCATCTTTGGCCACATACCCCCGGCCAGAGGAGGAACGGTCCATCATCAGGCCCTGGCCCAGATCATGGACGCTCCCCTCAAGCTGAAAATATCCTGCATAGTCTTCTACCGAAAAGATATCTCCTTCGCGCCCCGGAGCCGGCCGCTTTTGCGTCCCCAGGTGGGCCAGTCCTTGAAAGCCGGACTTTATCTGCATCAACGATCCGTTTTCATCCAGATCAAAGAGGCTCTCGCTCTCCAGGTTGGCGGAGTATCGATACGATTCTGTAAAGGAAGTGTTGGTGATGCCGTTCCTGGCACGAGCTTCCTCGTGCCAGAGGCAGGAGACCTTCTGCAAGCCGCTTCCCGGTAGAAGAAGAGTGGTGGGATGATAGCTTGCCTTCACGCTTCTCTCCAGCCGGATGGATTTGTTGGTGGTGAGAAAGCGCAGATCTTCCTCATCTTCGTAATCCCCGCTGCCGTGTTCGCGCAGAGATAGCTGTGTACCCTCCTCAGCCAGGATTTTCACATTTGCGATTGCAGACAGCTGCATCTGGTCGGATGATACGTAGACCCGGTTGGTGAGAAGGCCAGCCGGACGGCGGGTGCTGTAGTCGCGGTAGGATCGAACGAAGCCCTGGCCGGTGACACTCTGTTGGCTCTGGTACAGGACGTCCGTTCTGGGAAGGCGCACCGTCAGGCCCATCTCTACGCACTGGCCCGGTGCAAGAGATGCGAAATGCCAGACTCCGTCCCCGCCCATCTCCGGCCAGACAAAGATGAGTTCCACGGCGGAGGCGAAGACGTCGCGCACGGTGACGTTGCTGGCGCTCTCTCCTCCTTTGTTGCAGACCGTTATGATGTAGCTCACCTCCTCGCCCCGGCGCACCGCCTTTTGTAACGGCGTCTTGTTGACTGATAGAAGAGTTCCGTTCTGAACAGGTGTGAAAATGCGGCCCGATTTGGGCCTCAGCTCATCGCAACTGATGGTGAAGCGATTTTCCAGCAGGACGCCGTCGGGCAGAGTGTCGTTCACGCGGACCTGCATGGCGATCTTATACGAGCGGTTGATCTCGGGTACGTTCCAGGTAATGTTCAGGGTGTTGATCGTGGACGGGGCCGGGTCGGCGGAGATGAAGGTGACACCGGGGTCCAGCTCGTCATGAATGGTGACATCATGGAGTGCATAGCCGCCAAGGTTCTCGCAGGTGATAACATAGTTTAGCATCTCGCCCACCGGGACGGGATTGGGATCTGCAGTTTTGCTTATTGTGAGGCTCGCGATGTTTACGCGGGCAGTGGCCTCTCGCCGGTAGTCGTTCACCCCTCCTCTGCCCGTGCGCTCCTCTGCGCTCGCGCCCGCCCGGCTGGTCCAGGTCACAAGGGCACGGCCCTCCACCAGCTCGCCCGCGAGGGCGCGAGCCGTGGCATTGAAGCGCAGGAGAGCCTTTTGGCCGGCGTTACAGTCCAAGTCGAGGGCGTCCAGATGCCATCTGAGGGCCTCGCCATCAAAAGCGGCGGCCGGTCCCTCTAAAACCTGTGCCGAGCCCGGCTCGTAGGCCAGGCCTGCGGGCAGCAGGGCCTGCAGATCCAGGTCAAAGGCAGGCGCGTTACTCTTGTCGGAGTGGTAGAGGAGAAGGGTGAAGGAGACCCGCTCATCCGGGGCGGCAAAGGGCCGCGAGGCCTCTATCTCCAACACCAGCTCGGGCTCGACCACGGTCAGAGCCCCGGCCTCGTCGGCGTCCGAACTGCCGGCGGCGCCATCTTGCCAGCTCATGCGGGCTGTGCTTCCCGCCAGGACTGCGCCGTCCTGGTTCTCGGGCGCGTTTGCCAGCAGGCAGTTGTAAGTGATCTCAATGGTCTCTGCGGGACCGGCGTCTCCAAAGAACCAGCCAATCTGCCGGGAGCCATCAGGATTTGCAGTATCAAGCTCGCGTTGAAGGGCCGGACCCTGTACTGATCGGCTGCTCTTGTTGTAGATCAGGCCCTTTGCAATGGTATCGTTGATCCACAGATCGTGCGCGCCGCGGGGCAGGTCGGCAGAGATTTCAAAGCCGACGGTTTCGCCCACGGTCAGGCGGCGAGGCTGGTCAGGCTGCTTTCGGATGGCAGTTCTTGCCCCGAGCAAGGAGAGCTGGCGAATCTCCTGGCAGGGGGCGGGCCCCCAGTGGGCTTGAAAGGTGCTGGAGTAGCTGCTCTGGGCGGATACCGCTCTGGCTTTGAGTACGATCTGCTCCGTCTGGCCTGGCAGAAGAGATGCATAGCTCCATTTCAATGAATCTATCACTACAGGCTGCAAGCCCGGATCAAGTGTGACATTGACAGCGACGCCGTAGGCAGTCCCATCTCCGTCGTTTTCCAGCAGAATGGTCCAGGAGATTTCATCTCCCTTAGCGATATCGAATCTATCCGGCGAGGCGGAAAGGCTCAAGTTTGCTCTTCTGATGTTTAAAGGAAGTGTGGGCGCGAGGGTCTTGCCGACAGAAGAGATCATCTCCGCCGACAACTGGGCCTGGCTTTGCGCGCTGCATCCGGCGGTGAGATTGAACAGCAAACGCATAGACTCACCTGCATAAATGTCGGCAGAATTTCCTCCATTGGAACTTCCAGCAGTTGCCGCCTGAAATTTCCAATCCAGATCGCTATCCAGGTCTTTGTCATTGGGATAGCGCGCCCAACAAAGATTATTGTTCTTATCATCCTTGGCAGCCGGAGTGCAGTCAACCTCTTGGCCGGAAGAATCCAAAAGGGAGATGCTGGTTGGGTAGGAGTTGATCAGCGATCCATTGGTCCAGGTGAGGAGTTGATAGCCATCAGGCACAATAACTGTGCCTGGGGAAAAAGAAACCGACTTCTTGTAGTAGCTATCGACGAGTTTCCACCCGCCGATATTGACGGCCTGGGAAGTTGGATTGTATAGCTCAATCCACTCCATTAGAGTGTCAGTGCCGTCTGGATTTTGCTCCCATTCGTTTATTATGATGTGTCGATTGGATTTTAGTGCGCCAGAAATGTCCCACTGTAGAGACCTACCGCTCTGGTCAGGCTCACATGATGACTTTGTGCCGCCCCAAATGATCTTTGCGTTTCTTGTATAGCTGAATCCCAGAGGAACCTGGAGATGTGCAGACAGGCTTCGAGCATCATCGCTGGAAATGAAATTCATTTCGTAAACGCCTTCTCCCGAGATATCTACCTCGGAAGGGGCAAAAAGGCTCAGGGATGAGGCAGCGGCCGGCAAGAGAATAGTGTGAAACAATATAAACAAGGTCAGTAAAATATGAAGAGAGGTGATTTTTCTATATTCATTATATATTATTGGTGTTTTGCCCTCAATGCATTTATGTGCATTTGAGCTGGAACTTTCTAAATACGATCCGATCAGCATGTTTGGGGGCCACCTGGAATTAATTCGTATCTTTGGTACTGATCTGTAATACGAATGTCTTATTTAATTTTTTCTGTCAGTTTCTTTTGAACAGATCGGTACTGAATTTGGATAAAATAATCAAAATTAAAAAATTGCCCAACGTTTCGCCCTCTCTCGCCTCATTCTATGCCAATCTCGGACATACCTGGCTCCAAGCCCGCATGCGGGCGGGAGACGCGCCCGTCCGCACTCGCGCCGCCACGCACACGCGCGCCTGGCACGACCCCGCGGATCGCCTCGGTGGTGCGCGCGGCGGAAGAGGACGGGTTGAAGGGCGCGCGAGGCCCCGGCACCCAGCCGAGCGCCAGCCCCGCGACGAGGGTCCAGTCGAGGCGCAGGTTGGCAATGGCTTTGCCTCGGAATATTGGTGAGCAAAAAACGGCTCTTCGCTATTTTCCGTGTCTAACCTCTGGTTACTATGTTTTTCCAGTTGTTAGTTAGTCGCTCTGTGCGTTCTATGTGAACTGTGGTGTCTCTGTGGTGAAAACGTCGTTAGCCACTGGTTATAACCAATGGTTTACAGACTACCACCACAGAGACACAGAGCGCACGGAGGACTCACAGAGGACTCGATGAGAGCGGATCATTTCAGCTTCTCATCAACCTCGGAGGGGCAGACGATGATCTGCACCGGCTCAATGATGATATTGGAGGTGGCCACCGCATTTCCTCCTTTCATGGTGTTTATGGCGCTTACCGATATATCATGAACATCTATGCTCAGATAATTTCCGGCATGATGTAGATCACGATTTTCAAGTTCTTGGCCGCCCATGCCGTCTTCTTGCCACTGCATTTTGGCGACCTTATCTTCAGATTTATCATTTCCCTTACCACTCACACTTATATTCTGTAAGTTCACCATTCCCAGAGAACTTGCATCAGCATCCTGGGAGTCCTTGTAAAGCAAATCCCTCTCTTTTAGGGAGTTTATCGCCGAAAGATCCCGCACATTTGCCGTTGAATTGGTGCTATCCATCAAGATCTCTTCCTTTTTAGAGGATGAGGAGACGCAGCCGGAAAGTTCGGGACGAACCGGCGGATTTTGTCGCTTATACCAGGGAAAATAGATGGTATCAGCGCCCACTTTTAGTATTCCCAAATCAGAACTCTTTTCAAGATGGCGCTCTTTTAATTTATTGATCTGTTCCAGGCCGTTTAACTGCGGCTCAGCTAACGCTGGAGTCAAGAAGATGCTAATAAATAGAAATCCCACTAACATCAGGCTAGTGGGTTTAGTCGATATCTTCATTTAGGTCCTCTCAGATCGGAAGACTGGAACTACTGCTGATTGGCTACGATCTTGACGTTGTTAGTGGCTGATGCAAATCCGAAAGCCATAGCCTCCCTATTGCCTACATTAATCTGATCGATATTCACCTTGACGCAGCAGTCTGTGCATGGAAGCCCATCAACCTGGCAACAATCCGCCTGATCGCACACCCCGGAATCCTGATTCTTCTTGATCTCCAGGTTGTTGGTGGCTGTGGCGATGGGAGTCTTCTGCCAAATATTCCCAAATGCTAATGCCTTATCATTGCCTACAGTCAGAGTATCGACGTTTGTGTCCTGATACTCTGGGAACCTGAAAGCAGCTCCTTCCGTCTCAAATATTCCACCACTTCCGTCTCTTCCAAGGATATCCACGCCGCCGTTGCCAGCTAAGCCCTGCGCCATTACTGGTACGGAAAGCATGGCCATAGCCAACACCATTATAATGCCTATTTTTTTGATAATCTCACCCCATACATTCTTTAATATAGACGAATGTTAGCATTGATAGTATTTATATTTTTTGGTAAGACATACAAACAAAGGTATGATCTATAGCACATAAGCACCCAAATATTCTGAAAATGTCTGGATTTATTGCAGTCACAAATAGATAGATGCACCCAATTATCATTATTAATATATATACAAAATGTATATTTAAATTAATAAGCTAACCTGATTATAAAACACGAAGACGAGCATATTTGCGGAAAGAATTTAGGCATAAAACGATGTGTGAAAATTTAAATATTAATAAAGTATAAATCAAGCCTCAGAGAAGATCAGCTTGCGCACCTTCATAGTAGCCAGATCGACAATGGGCACCACCGCCGGCACAGGCTGAATGTTCATCTTCTTCTGAAAATCGGTCTGAGACTGCCAGGTTCCGCTATTAATCACAGCCACGCCTTTGTACCTGGCAATACCCACAGTGTGAACGTGTCCGCAATGCAATATGGCAGGTGGCCGAGATATGACATAATGGTCTTCATGCTCGGGTGCGATGGAGACGCGACTGCCGTAAATTGGTGCTAGATGCCGCCTTCTCAACATCTCGATCATGGCCTTCTCCGGCGCGGCGTAAGAGATGCCGGGCAGACGCAAGACTAGATCATCAATACTTCGACCATGGTAGATCAAGACTGATACCCCGCTCAAGGTCACCCAAGCGGGATTGCCCACAAAGAGCATGTCTTTTCGGAAATACCTCTGCACATCCTCGGGAAGGGAGGGCTGAGGCTCTGCCTGACGCACAATATCGTGATTGCCGGGGGCAATGATCACTTTTATGCCCTTTCGTATACCGTTAAGCCACTCTGCCGCCGCTTCGTACTGGGCATATATGTCCATGATGGCCAGATCATTTTGTTGACCAGGATAGATGCCTACCCCATCCACCAGATCTCCGGCAATCACTATGTACTGCACCTGAGAAGCCAGGCCGGAAGCATCGTCCACCTCGCCGTTGAGCCAATGCAAAAATCTCTGCCAGGCATCATTCATGAAGTATTTGCTTCCCACATGCAGATCAGAGAGCAGCAGAGCATAGCCGCTTCCCTTCTCCAGAGGAGCCGTTTGATTGGGCATATCCGGCCAGAGCAAAGACTTGACAAAAAGCCTTCCATTGCCGTCAGAGATGCCCGTGACGCCTATGACCTCATCCGTTATGATGAGACCAGACTGCTCATAGACCTCAGCATCCTTTTGAACGACGGCAACTATCATGCCGGTAGGATCCTCCAGCTCGATTACGCGATTACCTTTGGCAGTAGTTTTAACATCCATGACCATGCCGATGAGAGAGACCTCTCGACCGGTTGTGCTCTTGCCCAGGGATTCGATGGGCCGGGAGTTGAGCCGTCGAGAGAGAATTTCCCTGATTTTTGAGTATCTATCGCGAAAATAGTGCACGAAATCATCGTAATCACCAACGCAAGTAGACCGGCCGGTTATGTCGCATTTCAGTTCGACAGACGAATCCTGCAAGCATGGAAACGATGTGGATGGCAGTGGAGACAAGGCCTGCGAAGATAATGGAGGCAAGTAAGGAGAAGAAGGAGAGGAGGAAAGAGAGGAAGAAGACGAGGGGAAAGGCAAAGAATGCGAGGACGATGCCGCCTTTGCAAAAGATGCCCTTTTTGCAGCGGCTAAATCAAGATGGCATGATACCATGGATGTCCCAATCACTGCCACGGATCTATCTGCGCTGCTGATGATGCGCGCCAGAAGCTCCTCTTTGCTGCCGGGATAGCGGCAGATGATCTCCAGGGCCTCCGGCTCTAATTGATAACCCTGATCAGCAAACCTCTGCACTATCTCTCGATCGACCGCTTTGCTCGGGCGGATGCCACGTGGCAATATCTGCTGCATCGAAAGGAGTATAAGAGCCTACCAACTGATAAATATGGTTATGAAGATCGCAGAGTGGTTTGACAATTTGCCTCTTCCGGGCCTGGTCAAGGATATAATTTTCGTGGTTGTGGTAGTGGGTGGCATATCCCTGCTATCTCAACTGGTATTGGGCCTCTGGACGCCCATGGTTGCCGTGGAGTCAGGAAGCATGGTGCCCAACCTCAATATTGGAGACATAGTAGTAGTTCAGGGGGCATCGCGCACAAATGTAATTGCGTGGGACGAAGCAGAGAAAACCGGCTATACGGCCTTTAATAAGCCGGGGGATGTCATACTCTACCGGCCCTATGGCAAGGCTAGCTTGAATCTGCTGGACCAGTTCAAAATGCTTCTGGGATTTGCGCCCGGCAAAGAGAAGGCCACGCCCATCATTCACCGTGCCCTGCATTATGTGAAAGCAGGAGAGCCCATGTGGGAAAGCGGGCCTGCCGCACCCTTCTCCGGCTATATCACTAAAGGTGACCACAATGAGGTGATCGACCAGATGGCCGGTCAGATCTTCGGCACGGCCAATACATCCTATGTCGATACAAACCGGGCCGAGATTATGGATGTAGGCAGTGATGTATACCTGGACAAGAAGACGGGCCTGCTCATTTACAAGACAGAAAACGGTACCTTTGTAGGCGAAGGTATCAGCTTCCTGACGCCAGTAAAAGAGGAATGGGTTATAGGCGTGGCAAAGGCCAAGATCCCACTGGTAGGCTATGTCAGACTTCTGCCCAACATCATCTACGATGAGATTAAAAAGTTCATAAGCTAGCCTGCATGGCAAAATGGTCCTGGTGAAAGGGCAGAAGATCCATAACCTGCAAGAGATTCAGACCTTGCAGATTTTTCTTCTCTGCCTGAAGGACTGCCTCGGGACTGGCAGTTACATCCACAGAGCGCGTCTTGAGCATGAGAATGAGATCACCGCCGGGCTTTAGGTAGCGGGCACAGTTTCCGGAAGCAATCTTTGCTTGACTACGCTGAGCTACATCCTGATAGACCAGGTCTACCGGCTCGACAAGAAATGCATACTCTTCGGGCCGGGCGGCATCGGCAAGGATGGGCACTATGTTTTTGCGTCTCTCGCAAAGCCGGACTAAATCGCGCATGGAGCGAGGCGAATACTCCACGGCATAGACCAGACCATCGCGAACGATATCGCTAACATGGCTGACTGTGGTGCCCGTAGCCGCACCCAGATAGAGAACCCTTGCATCGCGTGCCAGTACAGGCCGCGTGCTACGACCCTTGAGCAAGAGGGCGGCGAGCTTGGAGCGAAAGGGATCCCAGAGCCGGTAACCGTCTAAGATGCGTTCCCCATAAACGGGAACCGAGTCATCTGATCTGGTCGCCAGTCTCTTTTGCCCATCCACCTCTAAGATGAAGACTCCGGGTGAAATTTCCAGAGGAGGCATGATTATTTGGCCATTAGAGCTCTTTGCCCATGGAAGTCGTAGTGAGTTTGACGTGCTTTACGCCCTTTAGAGACATCATCTTCTCGGCGGCCTTTCTTACATCCTGACCCTCGCCCCGCAAGACGATAACCTCCAGGCAGTTTTCGTGGTCCAAATGCACATGCAGGCTGGACTGGATAATGCCTCCCGCTTCATGCTGAATCTCCGTCAGGTTCTCCACCAGCCCGCGTTGACCATGAGAATACACGAGGGAGATTACGCCCACCCTCTCGCCCTGCACATCGCTCATCCATTCGTAATGGACGATGTAGTTTCGAATGGCATCTCTGATGCCCTCTGAACGCGACGAGTAGCCGCGATGCAAGATAATCTCATCAAACCGGGAGAGCAGCTTCTCCGGCAGAGAAACACCGATCCTCATTAATTCTTGGTCCATATATAATCGCAGTAAATATGCCGTTGTTATTTAGTAATAAACTTAATGGAGAAAAATGGACCATAAAGGTTTTCCCTGGGCAGGGCAAGAAACGATAATAATATGTCAGATATCGCTCTCATCGGCGAGAGAACCTTTCTCTATGAAAAGCTCTTCGCAGATTTAGGAGTAAGCTTTCAGTTTCTCTCCTCCGCCGTCTTAGGCAGCCCCTTTCTGCCCAAGTTCAAAGCAGTCATGATTCCCACGGGCTTTGCCAATCCAGAGTACTCCAAGACACTGCCAGCACTACAGAAGATGAAGTCGAATATCTCCGACTTTGTGAAAAGTGGTGGAGTACTGACCGTCTTTGGTCCGATGGTGCCCAAGCACGAATATGACTGGCTGCCCCTGCCGCTCCGCTATGTTTGCGAGCTATCCTCCCGAAGCGTTACTCCCTACGGGCACGAGTGCTCATGCTTGCTTTGCACCAGCACGCCGGAATGTGACGGCTACCTGATTGCGGGGGAAGGATTTGAGACCGTCTTGAAAGACGAAAAAGACAGATCCATCCTGGTCCGGGCAAAGGTCGGAGAAGGGCAGATCGTGGCCACATCAATACACGAATTTCCTGCTGCGCAGTACATAATGTGGGCTTTAAGCCGGGCGAGACCAGCCAAGCTTTGAGGTGATGAGGATCCTGCAAGAAGAAATGCCCGCGAATGAAGAGATGCCCATAAAAAAGAAGAGCAAGCTACGTGAAGAAATCGAGAGCTTGCTGAAGGAGAAAGGAATTACGCGAGAAGAGCAGATAACAGTTATGAGCCTGGATACTGGGGAAGCCTATTACTTCAATGATTATCCCGAGGCCCTGCAGTTTCTCAAAGAAAAAAAAGGTCGGTGGTACCTGACAACACCGGGAATCAGACGCAATCTATCTGCAGATCAAATATAGTACAATGCAATCTTTGATCGCCTTAAGATTAAGACCGGTCTGCTTGAGGAATTGGCCACATCATAGGCGGTGCTTCCGATCCTTCCTTTCTTTATGGCCACGGCGCCCTGAGAACTAATAGCAATAAGAGAGACATCCTGCATCTCTGCTTCATAGCGAATGGCCTCCACGGGATGTCCCACCACCACCTGGGCTTTGACACTTATCCCTTCTTTGGAGAGTTCCAAAAATAGCTCATTGATCTTCTCCCTGGCCTGGGCAACGTTGGCCTCAATCTCTTCCTCAGTCTCGCCTTTACAGACGACATTGAGAAGCAAAAGCTCTCCAATTCCCGGCAAACCCTTCAAGAATGAAAGGGCAGCCTCGGCCGGTTGAGAAAAATCGGTGGGAAAGAGCACCTTGGCAAAGATTTTTTCGCAATGCGTCTTTGGGTCCACGCCCTCCAGATTCCGATAGCGCATGATCAAAAGGTGCGTATTTCCATAACGCAGGACATTTCGGGAGGCACTTCCCAAGAGCACGCTCCTAATGAGGCTTTTTCCCCGCGCCCCCATGGCTACAAGGGTGACCAACTCATCTTCGGCCACCCTCTGAATGGCACTTGCCACCTCACCCTCCAGAACGGTTACGGCCTTTACTTTGACGCTCACCCCAGGAACCTTAACGGCGCTCTTCATCTCAGAAAGTCTCTTCTCGGCCGCTCTGACCTCAGCCACCGGGTCCCAGAATCTGGTAATGGTCGGCCTTGCCACAACATTTAGGAGCAAAACCTCTTTTACACCAGGAATTTCGCCAACACACTCGATGACCTTTTTTGCATGACTGGAAAAATCTGTGGGAATTAGGACCTTTTCAAACATCAGAGCTCACCTGAATGAAATATATCAGGCCCATAATATTTCAAACTATGTTCCCGAAGGACTGCTCCTCCAATTCCATCAACTCTGTCCAGGTGGACTTGCACGGGCAGTCCAGGCTTTGCAATGGCGCGACGTCCTGAGAGAGAGCATGCGTCCGAATGGCTTCGGCTACGGCGTCATCGCACTCCCCGCAGTTATGCGGGCCGCGCCTGGTGCCGGCGCCCACGGGATCGCAGACGATGGGTCCCGGCACGCTTTTTAGCACCTCCTGGGCCGACCAGAGCCAGGGTGGCCGAAACTCGCCTCGCTCCCACATGCGCTCCACCACCGTATTGCGCTGCACATTGCAGAGATTGAGAGATAGAATATCCGCGTGGTCGCGGGCCGCCCGGGCAGAGGCTATGGCGTCTCTCATGGCCTGGCCCTCGGTAAGCAGGGGCGGCTTGAGCAGAAGATAGGCCTTGACTCGCCCCCCCTGCCTGTGCACAGCCTCGGAGGCATCGGCAAAATCCTGGAAGGTGAAGCCCTTCTTGATGGCGTTCTCCCGGATGAGGTCATTGGCCGTCTCCAGACCAATGGCAAACTCGGTAGGCAAATTCGTGAGGCATATCTCGACCGTCTGGGCCGTTACATACTCGGGACGGGTCTCAATGACCAGCTTCTTGATTCCCAGTGCCTTTAGCCTTTTTAAGATCTCGTCGCGGGCCTGCACCGGCATCTCGGCAGGATCCAGGAAGCTGCCGCTGGTGTAAATCTTGACCACGGAAACGTCCGTTGAGGACCTCTCCATGGCGCACTCGAACTGGGCGATCAGGTCCAAGGCTGACGCGGGCGCGCCCTCCCCGGCATAGCCGCACATGGTGCAGCGGTTCCAGCGACAGCCCACGGTACGCAGGATCATGGTCAGCGATTCTGCTGTCCGTCCGTCCTGGAGGTCTTGCGAACGCCATACGGTAACGGGCCTTCTCAGATCCAGCACTCTTTCTTTTGCCATTGTCTTATCCCAGATACTGCAAAGCGCTGATGCCTGCCGATGCGCCTGTGCCTACGGCGGTGGCCACCTGCAGCCTTCCGCCCGTCAGGTCTCCGGCCGCGAAGACGCCCGGCATGTTCGTCTCCTGATTGAGCCGGTTGACCTTCACGTAGCCGCCGCTCGTCATCTCCAGGCCCAGGGCTGCTGCCAAATCGGTGTTGGGCTTCATGCCCATCTCCACGAAGACGCCGTCCGCCTTCAGAGAGCGGGGGGTGTTGCCGACCTTATACTCCACACTGGAGACGAACTGGTCTCCCAAAATCTCCGTGATCTCTGCTCCAAAGGAAGCGGTGTAGTTGGAAAGCTTCTTGATGCGGTCCAGGTAAACCGATTCTGCCACCAGCTTCTCTCGCATGGAGAGCAGATGCACCTTGTCGGCGATGTTGGCTAAATAGAGAACTGCCCGGGCAGCACCGTTGCCGTAGCCCACCACGGCCACTGCCTTGCCCCGGAAGAGCGCCCCATCGCAGTGCACGCAGTAAGACACGCCCCGTGCCGTCAGCTCCTTCTCGCCAGGCACGCCCATGGCGCGATGGCTGGCGCCCATGGCCAAGATGACGGCTTTGGCCTCGTACTGCCAGTTTTCCGTCTTGAGGCGGAAGGAGTCGCGTAGAGGCACGATCTTCTCCACCTGATCAATCTGGTTCTCCGCCCCGAACTTCTGGGCCTGGGCCAGCATCCTCTCCGAGAGCTCTATGCCCGCAATGCCTTCGGGAAATCCGGGGTAGTTTTCATAGAGGCCGCCCATGGACTGCTGTGAGCTGTAGATATTGCCCAAAACCAGCGTCTTCTTTCCGCCTCTCGCGCAGTACATGGCAGCGGTCAGCCCAGCCGGGCCTGCTCCTACTATTACGACATCATGCAAGCGAATATCACCATAAAGAAACCCCCCTTCAAGGTAGATAAAGGGTATGTAGCCCGAGAGGATGGCGCGAAGCGGGGCTTTTTACCCGCAATGTTTTTAGACTAGAAGGTGATTGTAGGGGATGCTTCGTGAAACACGATAGCGCCGATAGTGTAGCGGTTATCACTAGGCGTTGCCAACGCCTAAACTCGGGTTCGATTCCCGATCGGCGCATTTATTGCTTTTTAACTCAATTCTGGTTCCCAAACGGGAATTATTCGGAACTAAGTGGTTGACAGGAGATGATTTACACATTTCCAGAGGCATGTCTGAAATCGCATCGTTTGATGATATCTATTTTCTGGCTACGCTGGCCCGCCAGAATCGCCCCTCAGCGCTTGACCTTGATCTCTGTCTTTCTACAAGGACTTAGTGTCGATGCTGATTTAACCCTCATTTCGGTCTCTCACAATCATCTCGTACAATGGATCGACATAACCTGGGTAACTGTCATCATCTGTTTGCAAGATATTGATTTCCCTGAAAATTTCAATTTCACTATTTTTCCATATCCCAGACCATGAGATTTCGAAACATGCTTTTCGATACTTGGCGTTTTCCGAATATAAGCCTACCTACAAAATATATTTTCCTGTATGCAAGCAATTTGGCTGCGCATTGAACATCTGAAGAAGTTCTAACATAAAGCAATGGTGATTTCTACGGCCTCCTGGCAGATATATAAAGCGATTTAGTTCTACAGTTGTTTGATGTTGCGGTGATGCGATATGACCTATGTCACAAAAAACGCTTCGTTTAGGATTTATGTCGATATACTGTACCCTTGCACCCACCGATCCAGTGACCCATATCAGATTAACCGGGGAGAAATTGGGAAATTCCCTTGGAGTTTCGTTTTCGTATATCCATATTTTCTCTAAAACTACTTCACAATTTCTTGCCTGCGAGTTTCCTATATTATCTATTCGTAATCGAAAATAATAAACAGGCTCGCCACTGTTTTACCGAGTCCTATGGCAATAAGGTGAAGCAAGTCTAAATGAAAATTCTAGTTTTGGTGCGTACATATTATGCTCTACCCATTTTGAAATTGGAGGAGCTAAAAGCGCACATACTCCGAGAAATAGCGTAACCCATATCAAATTCCAATCCGTACTGGGCGTGACATTTACAACTAACGAAGTTTCGTTCATCGGAGGACTTATCAAGGCTCCAGTGCTTGCTACAAGGCAAATTATTTCGATCATTTTATCTCCAGAACTGCCACCATCCCATTTTCTTTGCTTTTTCCTGGCTTTGTTCAGCTATCTGCCTTTTCGGATAATCATCTCTTTGCCCGTCGATAAGGTAACCAGTTGATTTTGCATTCCTTCTCCCGCACTTCAATTAACCACCTACCCGATCACGGGAACGTGGGCGTTCCCACTCCGGGCATGCTGGCCGAGCTAGGGATGCTCATGCCTCTGCCGCTCAGATCTCCGCTGGATGGCAGGCTTGATCCAGAAACATCGGTGCGTGTTAAATTATTGGCGTCGCGCACATTCGGCAAATCCGCGGGAATATCCGCAGGGACGTTCCTGGAAATGGTTTGCATCGACATCTCTTGCCTTCCACCGTTCTTGCGAGAGACGGCAAGAGAGGGCGAATCCGATCCGCCAAAGGATCCGGTAAGGTCCATGGAAACGGCATCATCGGGCCGCAACATTAGATCAAGGCTCTTAAAGGTGGACGACGCCCCGCTCGCCGGATCAAGGGTAGTCATGAGAAGCTGTAGCGTTCCCGGCTTGAGATTGCCGAGCGTGCTCATGCTAAAGGCTCCCAGAGCCGGATTCATGGAGATGTTGATTCGGCCGGATGGGTCAATTTTCAGGCCGCTAAGGGTGATTCTCTGATAATCGGTATCTATTGAAAGAGTGGGAGACAACTGACGGTTGGCGCCGATGCTGACATTATAGGCTTCTCCCTCCGAGAAAAGATCCATGCGCTGCTGCTGGCCCTGCCCCAGGTCAGGAACAGAGCAGGCCAGGGCAAAGCCGGGGGCAATGATGGCCGTATCGGCCTGATTCTTTTGGCTGCCGTTGGCGGTGCTGCTGATATTTATGGCCAGGTGAGAGGCATTTATCAGGGCCAGAGGGAGCAGAATGACGGGCCGATGAGCACTGCCCATGCCGGCCAGGCCAAACTTCAGATTGCGAATCTCGGCTCCCGGGATCTCATTTACCAACTGGCCCGATTCCAGGAGACCGACTCTCTGGCCGCTTTCATCTGTGACCAGAGCGCAAGCTTTGCCGCTCTGCCAGATCTGGATGTTTTTTGTACTCCCGGCAGCACTTTCATTGGCGGCAGAACTTCCCTCCCCACAAAAATCGCACTGCTGCTGCCCGAGGCGCGAAGAGAGGGAGACAATCTCCAGATTCCTGGTGCTGGCGTTGCCGGAATAAAGGCTGTTTGGCTCATCCGGACTGGCCGATGCCAGATAGCGCCAGGAATTGGTGAGCGTGTCCACCTCGATGAATCTGCTGTCCTTGGGCCAGTTATTATCATATACCAGAATATGGGACGTGCCGTTACCAAGATCCTCAACAGCATAAGGCGTAATAGCGTGGCCGCCGCTGCCGTCAGGCAAATAGATGCCCATGACCCACATTTCTCCGGCACCTGAGCCATTGCCAAAGGCGCTGGCTAAAGTGTCCAGCACGACCTTTGGGGACTCCAGAACCTTCTTCGACCCGCCGGGACTTGTGACCTGGGTGGTCCACCAGTAGCCTATCTCGCGCTGTAGCAAGACATCTTGCAGCGAGAGATCAATGACGCTGTTACCTCCAAAAAGGCCGGGGCTTGTCTTGTTGTAATACAAAAGGCTGGATAAGACTGCGATGCCTTCGCAGTGTCCGGATTTCATGGCAGAAACGGCCTGATTCATCCAGCGCTCGGCTGGATAGGTGAGAGTGCATTTGCCACCGGCGGTGCTGGCGCATACTTTGTCTCCGAACATGCGCTGTAGCTCCGCCGGGGTCAGATCAACAGTCGCGGGGTCCTCGGCGTAGTTTTGAAAGCTGAATCCGTCGATATTGGGTCGGAAACCGCTATCGTTTATTTCCGCGCCCTCCAGAAAGACGCTGCTGTTATTCTCGGCCCCCATTGCACAAAACATTAGAGATAATAATGCCACCGCTACAAGATATTGCTGCTTCATAGTTTCCCCGCCCTCGTTAGATTAGAAAATCGTTTAGCCATTTTTCCTAGAGGCATATACATCTTTTGCCGCAATACGAACGCAAAATTTATATTTTGGGCGGGATGACATGAGGCAAAAAAGAGTGGGTGTAGAAATGAAGAACGTCTTAGTAATGGCATCAATGATTATGTTCGTATTCGCAGCTCAAGGCTTTGGTTTCGCCTTAGGGGCAGAGCAGGCAGCAGCAAATGATTCGATCAACGCTTCCCAGATGAACGAAACCCTCAAGAATACAACTCTTATCAATGAGACACTTGAGAATGTAACGATCATCAATGGGACACTTGAGAATGTAACGATCATCAACGAGACACTTGAGAACGCATCTTTGTCCCAGAACGAGTCTGACCCGTTCACAAATGCAAAGAACCGCAAGCCAAGCAGCAGATAGATCTTGGTATTCTTTATTTTTTTTTCTTCATGGCATCCTTCATCTTCGTGAACTAGCCAACGCTCATCCGATGATCTACTATCCAATGATCAGCCTGCCTAAAGTCACCAGAAATAGAGCCATAAGCAGCCATCCTACAATGCCCTCCATAATTCCCAGGTATTTATAATGCCCTCGCAGAGGAAGCCCTTTTGAATTAGCAGTAAAAGCAATTGTGCTGTAGAAGAGGGAAGCTACCATGAGCTGGTGACCGTGGATGTCATGAAAGCCTTCCACACCCCGACCGGTCCAATAAATAAAGGAGAAAATAAGAATTATCACCATTCCGCAGAAAAGCGCATAGTGAGGGCGCACTCCATAACCGCAGGTGAGCCAGGCCAGCGTATCCAGAAACTTAGAAAAGCCGATCGGCTTACGAACCTGATTTAGATATCGATACTCATAATAGCATTCATTGGCATCGTTGCTCTGGCCGAGGTCCTTATAATTCTTGATCAACGAGAGGTAGGCCGCAGTGTCGAAACTGAGGATGTCACGTATCTGACTCCAGCTCACGATCAGCCGGTTGATATCTGCTTTGGCCAGATACAAACGAGATCCCTTGCCGAAGGTTGCGCCATCTAATACCATCCTAACGATCTTTGTGCTATTTAATTTCAGATCGCCGTTAAAAACCGCATATGAGATATCTGTGGGAGCCTGGAATTGTGAATTGTCAAAATTTGCGTCTTTGCAAAATACAGTGTCATTGAAGAATAAGGGTCCATCGAAGTTGGTACTCAAGAAGTTGGCCGTGTCGTTGAAGTGAGCTTGAGAAAAGATGGAATCCGCAATAAAGCGGGATCGAGCAAAATCGGCCTGTCCAAAAATCCACGTTTGGAAAAAGCCTACGCCATTTGAGTATTTTGTTGCATGAAAGTCTGCATTCTTTTCCAGTCGCGCATTAGCAAAGGTGCAATAAGTATTAAACTGACTGCCGTAAAAATAGACATCTCCAATGCAACGTACAGATTCGAAGTTAGCATAAGCACCATTGAACTCCGAGAAAGAAAACTGAACGTCTCCCATAAATGTGGCATTATAAAAAGTAGCGAATTTGTCAAACCAGACACTTTCAAAATTGGCTACACGATTGAAATAGGTAAAATCAAACGTTCCGCTATCAGGAAAGCGAGACATATTGAAGGTTGCTTCTCCCAGGAAACGAGTCGCATTAAAATTTGCCGCCGTTAAGAATTTTGTTTCATTGAAAATAGCATTTTTTTGGAATGTAGTGTTCTCGAAATTCACATCTCCATAAAACGTTACCCCTTTGCAGATTACATTATCCTTGAATACCGAATTTGTTATCCTTAGGGGATTATATTGATTCTTATTTAAGAATAAATCGCCCGTGATGATTACCCGGTCATAGACGGTGAGGCTATTATTTGCATTAGCCATGACCTCTTGCGCTGAGATCTCCCTCAGCGAAATGGATTCCAAAAATGGCAACGTATTACCCGAAGCTGCCCCGTCCGCCACTGCTGTTAGAATTATTACCAGCATCAGGCATATCCTCAGGATTCTTCTCCCCCTCAAGCCCAAAGCGACACTCAAAGTATCTAAATGTTTCTGTATTTTATATTTTATATTTTTCTCGAATTCGACCAAAACTGCTTCAGAAGGGAATCCCATCCCCAGCAGGCATCCTTGCGACTGCTATCTGTATAGAAATAGGATGGGAACAACGATCTGAACAAATCTCATTACCTTCCTCTTCTGAAACTGGTCAGAGACCCAGTCGAGCTTGCTGGGGCACATTGACACTACCCAGAACCTTCAGCCGGTAATCCTGTTGCAGCGTAGCTTTGAGCTTACCAGAGTAAACACTAAGAGTGATCTCTTTGGTCCGACCGTATCTACCTTTGCTGATTACAATCGTATGTAATATGCCCAACATATCCAGCTCTGCAATGAGATCCGTTATCCTGCGATGGGTCAAAAAATCAGTCTCAACCAGAGGGCAGAGTTGTTTGTACATGTTGTAAACGGCACTAGTAGTAATATTTCTTGTTCCCTGTTCCTCTAGTAGAACAATGCTGTAGAGTACCAACTTGGACTGAGTGGGCAGAGTCTTGATTACCTCTTCTACTCGGTCCTGCTCAATCTTTTCGCGAGCTGAACGTACATGATCCTCGGCTACAATAGCAGAACGGGCTCTTTCAGCTAATTCGCCTGATATGCGGAGGAGATCCAAAGCTTTACGAGCGTCGCCATGCTCCTGGGCCGCAAAAGCAGCACACAGTGGTATAACGCCTTCTTGAAGAACACCGGGACTAAAGGAGAGCTTTGCTCTCTGCTCTAGGATGTCTCTAATCTGCTCGGCGTTGTAAGGCGGAAAGATGATCTCATCTTCTCCAAGGGAGCTTTTTACTCTTGGATCGAGAAACTCTGTGAACTTGAGGTCGTTGGATATGCCGATGATGCTAACCTTAGAACGGAGCAGATCAGAGTTAATACGAGAGAGGTTGTAAAGAACGTCGTCTCCCTTTCTCACCAGCTTGTCTACTTCATCCAGCATTATCACGACAACTTGTCTCTCTTCATCTACCGCATTTCTGAACTCGGCGTAGACCTGATCTGTGGGCCAGCCTGTCATTGGAATCTCTTTATCAAAGTGTCTTGCTAAATGAGCCAGAATTCGGTATTGAGTATCTACCACCTCGCAGTTGATGTAGATCACTGTACATTTCATATCTCCAAAACTAGCTTCTTCTAGCTCTTTTCCTACGTACTTGGCAACTGCAGTTTTACCGGTGCCGGTTTTTCCATAGATGAGAACATTGGAGGGGGTTTCTCCTCTTAATGCCGGAACTAGAACTGATGCCAGGCCGTTGATCTGCTCGTTTCTATGAGGCAGTTCGCTTGGAGTATAGGTAGGACGCAGGACATCTCTAGACTGAAATATACCTCCCTGCGCCAATAAATCAGCAAATAACCCTTTTGAAATAGATATCAAGTTAATTCCCCTCGAACAATTTTTCTAGGTCTTGGGGGATATTAAGAGTTATGGTAAACACCCCTTTATTTCCAGTGGAACTATGACCCCTCACCCCATGGTTTCCAGTGGAATAGAAATAAAAACAACTTATTTTCTCATGATTGATAATGAAATAAAAAAACCTGTTGTATGGTTTATTTTATTTGTATATAAACTTTATTGTAGGACAGGTTGTCCTTATTAACATTATTATTACATATAATATAAACGAATTTTTTTGTAAGACATGTTTTTAAGCCAAAAAGCTCTTTAATTAGGTTCTGATTGACGTAGAAAATTTTGCGTCGTAGATCGCGAGATAGGTTCATATTTGTGCTTACATGTAAAAAATTGAAAGTTCGTTCACGTAAACCGGTTAGCAAAAATCAGCTCGCTTAAACTAGTTTTCGAGAGACCATCTAACTGGAACCGACGAGCTGAAATCGATTCGCATAGATCAGTTACCAGTCAGTTTGCAAGTTAGCGGACAGCAGGAACGAAGGCTCCAGTGGAAATCATACGGTCTCTCTCGATCCTTGCTTTTTCTTGTCGTGGTTGCTTTTTTTGAGCTAAAAGACTACGTATAACCAGTATATGGAAGCGTAAGCTTCAAGCTACGGGTATGGTCTCAAGCTGGCTGGCAACATTCCAGATCAAAGTTCTGGTGTGAAGAGGAATATTAGGATCATTGCTTATCTCGTCAAGTATAGAGATAGCAGATGCAGCCTTGATTGCTTCGCTTGTGCTCTCTTTCATGAGTATAGATTTGACGTTCTCTGCGGAGCGCCTGATGTTTCTTGGTACGGCATCATCGCTCATAATACGTTCTATTACCTCAACGCATTGCTTAAGGACATTTTCAGCTGTCGTAGAATCACCACCCATGTTTCTGGGAAAAAGGTTAATGACGATATTCGTCTTAATCAGTTGAGAAGTGATGATATGGTCGTTGTATTTAAACGTATGTGGCACGTAGGTGATGGACATGGATGAGGATGAGGTTCTTAGCAAGATAACCAGGCTTCTGGAGCAGGGTTGCACTATGTTGGCTACGCATCATGACTGTGGCGCACCTCTTTTTCGTCGCAAGGGTGAGGTCGTCTGCCCGGTCTGCTCTTTTGCCGATGAACCCAATTCACCGGCAAGAGCGCAGCCTTCTGGCTTATCCGGAGCAGAACTTGACGAAAAATCAGAATTTGATGGTGCCCATTTGCAGGATAGTGGGGGAATAAATGATCAGTCTCTAGGTAAAGGAGCAAAACCAGTTCATAAAGATGGGCTGGATGATGACGACTTGATGGTCGCAATGGGCAATCTGCGTGCTTCTCTCTTGCACAGGTTACGAGAGCTCACTGCTGCTATTGAAGAAGAACGTGATCTGGATATGTTGAAAAAACAACTGGACTGCCTAGAAGGATTGCTGCGAGTGTTCCGATCCTTGCAGGAGTGATCTCTCATCTCTTCCTTTTATACAGGCCCAAATGCCGGGATTTCCTGGTCTCCACTGGAAATGAAGGGGTTGATCAATTGGTAATAAATTTTTTTAGTAAGTGTGGTATACCTTTAATTTTATTTCCTCTTATCCTGGCATTGTTCTCTATGACAGGCTGTCTGGAGAAGGTTCCCGAGCTCTCTGTAACGCCTTCTGTGCCACATGATCAACCGGCAATGCAGATGGATTTTGATGTTGAATTGAGTAGCGACCTTTTTGGTGTGCGAGGCAATATTATGCTCCCTGGCTATAGCTCGCTTGCTTATCTCATGCTCAATGCCACCCTTTGTCAGGGAGAGAAAGCGCAATTTAACACCAAATACCTGCTGATGCAGATCGAGCCTAACCGGGATTACAGCTTTGAGATCACCAAGAATGTAAAAATTCCGGCTGGAGAGTATGATTGTATTTTAGAGGCAAAAGGTCCCCAAGGCGTTTTGGCGAAAGAAAGCAGGAAAATCAGCCTTGCGTCCGGAAAAATGCCGGTATTCGAGCAAGTACCCTGGCCGGTGGAGTTGGATGAAAAAGTCTCCGAAGAAAAGAATGAGGAAGTTTTGCCCAAAGAGGAGAGCATTGTGCAAAAAGAGGTCTCAAATGATGCGGCAGGAAAGAAGGATCCCGTCGCGATGGCAGGCAAGGAGAATGAGAATGGCAAGTTTATGGGCAGCATAACCTCGAAAAAGTACCATCGTCTGGACTGTCGCTATGCTCTCAAAATAAAGCCAGAGAACCGCATCTACTTCCAGAGTATTGAGGACGCAAAGGGGCAGGGCTATCTTCCCTGTAAGACTTGCGCTCCGTGAACCTTTGCCCGGCCCCGCATTCTGCCTGATCTGTTAGAATTCGCCGATGAAAACGCAGGACAGGCCGGGAGCCTGGGGCGGGCAGGCGGTATTGGCCCGATAGATCCTCTCTTCCGGATAGCCAAGGTCGGTGAGTGCGGCCACATCTCTATGCAGGCCCTTCAATTCCAGATATCGGCATAGATCCGGCAGGTCTGTGCCGTCATCCGTAAGCAAAAAGACGCATTTTCCCCGGCGTAGTTCAAAGGCTATGGCATCCGGGTCTAAGCTGCGGCCATGCACCGTGATGGGAACCACTTTGATTTGACTGATTTTTAGGCGGGCGCAGGCCACCTGTAGGCTGGAGATGCCAGGGATTACCCTGCCTTTGAGGTATCCCAGGCCAGAGAGCATGGGATCGCCTGTGCTCAAAACCACCGTGTCCTCCGCAAGTTCTTGCAGTTTTTTGTAGTCCTCAATGATTATGACTGTGCAGTCCGGATTTATGTGCTCTCTGACCAGATCGATGGCTCTCTTTGATCCGTAGATGAGCCTAGCCTTTTCTACGGCCTGTGCGGCCTGTGCGGTCAGCATCTGCGGGCCGGCTCCTACTCCTACTATGATCATGATTTTGCCTGCTCCATATTTGCTCGGCTTCTCTTGCCAGCGTTATGATTTACCAAAATATTAAATTCTGCTTTATGGCACATCTGCGAGTATGCTTCCATCTTTGTGCAGCAGAACGATGCGCGTTTCAGGCAGCTTTTCTTTGGCCATTCTTAGAGCCTTGGCGATGTTACGATGCTGCGGCTCTATCTCTACCATCTCGGCCACAGTGCCATAGCTGGTTTCATCCAGGATCTGGGGGCAGGCCCATTTGAGAATGAGGGCGGGCAACCCGCAGAGGATGCTCTCCTGGTCTTTTTCAAACGCCAGTCGGCGTAGCTGGCTTCCCATAAGCACCGCTTTGTGTTCGGGAAAGATAATGCGGCTAAACTTTAGGCCCGTTCTGCCTGTGGTGACGAGCACCTTCCTGGCTCCTTTCAGCTCCCGGGCCCGATCGCCGATGAAGTGATCATTCCAGGGTTCCACAAATCCTGTCGAGCCCAGGATGGAAATACCTCCCACTATGCCCAGGCGGGGGTTGAGGGTCTTATTGGCCATCTCTTCTCCCCGTGGAATTGATAGTTCCACCTCTGCCCCGGCCAGGCCCGTCTCCTGCAGCGCCTGCCCGATAGCTAGCATGATCTGTTTTCGGGCCGACGGGCTGATGGCGGGTCTTCCCACCTCGTCGCATAGCCCCCTGGCTAAAATCCTGCCTATTCCTTTTCCTGTGACAAGAGTTGTCTCCTCTGACGATCTGGCCGAAGCCGCTATCTCCAGTCCGGCTGTGACATCGAATTGATGATCGCCGCCATCTTTAACGGCTATGCAAAAGCCCCTCTTGGCAACGATCGGTAAGGAGACGTTGATGCCGGCTGGGGTCGCGACCACCGTGGTTTGGACCGATCCTTTCAGGGAGAGGACGGCTCCCTTGCAGGCTGCTGCTGCGGTCGTTCCTGTGGTCAGGCCGCGTCTGCAAAGAAGGCCGCTGGAGAGAATGACCCATCGGCCGCTTTGGATCTTTTGCAGAGCCTCTGGATCGGGACAGAGCCTGATCCAGGTGGTGGGAATGGCAAAGCCTGTGACGGGATCTATGACAGGATCTTTGACAGCATCTTTGACTGTATCAGTGTTTGGTTCGAGCATAGGCATTTATGATCTCGTTTATGGCCGCGACGGCGATGGGAGTTCCTCCGCGCGTGCCTGCCGTAGATATGGACGGTACATCGATCTCTCTTAGTCTCTCCTTGCTCTCCGCTGCATTGACAAAGCCCACGGCAGCGCCTATGACCAGTCGCGGCAAGACCTTTCCCGACTCGATGAGGTCGCACAAGGTTAGCAGAGCGGATGGCGCATTTCCTATTACTATTATGGAGCCGGAGAGCTTTTCCTGCAAGGCTATGACCCCGGCCGAGGTGCGGGTAATACCATTCGCCGTTGCCAGAGCATCCCCCTGGCCGATGAAGGCCTCAATGGGGCTAGTATGCCCCTTCTTTAAAACCCCCGCTTGCACCATCTTTATGTCCACGAAAATGGGCGCTCCATTCTTCAGGGCTTGCAGGCCTGCCTCGCCGGGCCGGTCATGAAATCTTAAAATCTCGGCCACGCTGGTGTCACCGGTGGCAATGACGCATCTCTGCTTGATCCGATCTTCCAGTGTGCCGTCTCCAATCATCTTTGAAATGATCCGCCGGCTCTTTCTGCTTATTTCCAGGGCCTCGGGGGTTGTAGCCCCAATATCCGTGTAATCTTCCATCATGGGAAATCAGCTCGAATGACTCTAGTAGCTGTATTTGCTCTCATATCCTCGTTTGGTGATTATCCTTCCTTCCTCAATGTGGGAATTGGCGGAGGCGACAAGCAGGGTGTTGCGAAAGCCGGCCGGCTTGGCGGCCAACAGATCCTCTGCTGTGAGAATCATAGTATTTTCTCCCTCTCGGGCCACATCCTGGGCCAGAACAACAGGCCTCATCGGATCGACCTCCTCCAGCAGAGGGGCAATTTCCTGCCCTTTTACATTGTAGGCCACCACGGCAAAGCCGGCACCGGCCAGCGTCGAAAGGCTTGCCGGATCATGGGCTGAGGAGAGAAGGGCGAAGTCGTTAACCAGAGGCGCGCCAGCTCTTGCGGCCACAGAGGAAAAAGCGCTCACTCCAGGAGAGATGTGCACGGGCAGCGCGGCCTGATCCAGGATTCTCCAGCCGGAGCTGAAGATGCAGGGGTCGCCGCCCGTGAGGATGGATGCCTTGCCGCCGGCCTCAGCAACCTGGAATGCCTCTTTTTGGCGGGCGGCCATTCTCTCCGGGCAGGGGCCGCTGTGAGTGACCTTCTGGGCAGAAGTGAGATCCCCAATCAATTGCAGGTATCTATTTGCCCCGTAGATCTTTTGCGATGCTTGTAAGATGCTTCGCGCTTCCTCTGTTAAATTCTTGGGATGGCCCGGGCCGATGCCCACCAGGTTTATGGCTGCCTGTGGGGCTGCCTTTCCTCGGAAAGTGCCCCGGCCAAGGATGATGACCAGAGAGGTCATATTGATCCTCTCTCGCAGGTTCTCCTCATCCCGTAGCTTTTCTGAGCTGGTGTAAAAGATCTCCTCGCCATCGCGACCGACGTTTTTTGCTACCAGGACATCTCTGGGTCCGCAAATATCTAAAGCTCGTAGGAGCTGCCAGTCTCGCCTCTTGCTTTTGGGATTGTAGAGAGCGACGGGCATTTGTGTCTTGGCAGCCAGGAGTAGGCGCCCTTCAATCTCTGACCAGGGTGTGAGCAGATCGCTGAGGCTGATCACGGCCACGCACTCCCGGAAGGCCAGACCAGCGTGGCAGGAAGCGGCGGTAAACGAGGTGACTCCGGGCACAATCTCGACGGCAGAGGGCTGCTTAGCCAGCTCCAGGCCGAGACCGGCCATGCCGTAGACATTGGGGTCCCCGCTGCTCACCAGGGCTACCGACCCCTTTTCCTGGAGGTCAACCGCTGCTGCGACTCTATCCACCTCTTTTCCCATGCTGCTGGAGAAGACCTGCTTTCCCGGCAAGAGATCGCTGATCAGTTCCAGATAAGGTTTGTAGCCGACCACATAGTCTGCCGAGAGGATGGCGCGCGTGGCGGCACTGGTTCGAAGATCCCGCGAGCCGGGGCCGATGCCCACGATGGATAGCTTATTCCTGGACTGGCCTGCCTTTGCAGCCATCCTTTCGTTTGGCTTACTCACCGATAGCAACTGTTACCCTCCCGTAGGCTTTCTTGGGAAAAATTAGCTTTGTGGCCAGGGCCAGGACGGACGGCTCGGCCACGCCGTTAAGGCCCAGGTCGCGGGCCCGGGAGGTAGTGCTGGGTGCTTGAGAATTGAGAGCCTCCTTTGAGAGGCAAATCATTTCTTTCCCCAAAATGCCGGCTGCTTGCCGCATGCCCTCTTCCTCGCTCTTCAGCCAGGCGGTGGCCAGGATGGCGATCTCATCGCGCCTTTTGCCTGTCTCTTTTAGTGCTTCATCAATGGCCTGCAGCACCTCCGAAGCAGAGACGCCCTTCCGAGCGCCGATGCCCACAACCAGGCCCCTCGTTTTCAAGATGGCCACATCTTCATCCACTATTACGATCTTGGGCCCCTTCAGCCTTAAAACGGGAACGTCTTCCTTGAGGAAGGCCAGGTTGACGGCTTTAGAGGATTCTTTGTTGACGACCGTCGCGTGAAGCCGGTCCGCTACCTCTTCCAAGCAGGACCGACCGGAGGCGTCGGTGGCGGTGGTGACGGCGGCAAAGAGGCCGAGTTGAGACGCCAGGAAGCGGGCCAGCTCATTGGCTCCGTGATGGCCTCCCACAACCGGCACGGCAGAGGAGAGCGCGGAATCTACGGCAACCACGGGCCGGTCCGTCCACTTGTCCATAAGGCGAGGGCAAAGCATTCGCACAACGATTCCTACCGCCATGACCGCTACTATCAGCTCATATCTCTCCAGCATCATCTCCAATTTCTCTTTTTCGTAAAGGATAATAGTAGGAGAGTAGCGCTCCTGCAAAGCTTCGGCTATCTTCTCCGCTTTCTCAATGTCCCTGGGAAAGACAAGAATGGCTACTGATTTTTGTGCTACCGATCTCTGTATAGGTGAGACCTCCGAAATCCGGTTCTTGTCACAACGCTCCCCACCAAGATGAGGGCGCTCTTGCTTATGCCTGCCTCTTCTACCTTTTGGGCGATATCAGCCAGGGTTCCCTGCAGCACTATCTCATCCGGCCAGGAGGCATGATAGACCACAGCGACAGGTGTGTCGCCAGGCCGGTCCAGGTTATCGACAATGTCCCGGATCTTGTCTATGCCCAGGAATATGGCCATAGTAGTATTATGCCGGCTTAGAGCGGCCAGCTCGTCCATCTCCAGGGTGGTGCCGGCCGGCCTTGTCACAATCAAGGACTCTGAGACCCCTTTCAAGGTGAGCTGCGTTTTCAATGCCGCAGCCGAGGCGAAGAGAGAGGAGACGCCGGGCACGACCTCCACTTCCACGCCCGCCTCTTCCAGCGGCTTCATCTGCTCGAGTATAGCGCCGTAAAGCGAGGGGTCGCCGCTGTGCAGGCGCACCACCTTCTTGCCGGAGCGCAGGGCAGCGATGATCCGGGCCGTGGTTGCCTCCAGGGAGATGCCGTTGCTGTCCAGCGTCTCCGCTTTCAGGCCTTCTAAAAGAGCGGGATTGACTAGAGAGCCGGCATAGACCACCAGGTCCGCCTCCGCGAGCAATCTTTTGCCCTTGACGGTGATGAGATCCAAATCTCCCGGCCCCGCTCCCACAAAGTACAGCTTCATCTCCGCCTCCGGGCTAAAAGGACGGAGAAGTAGTCGCTTCTCTCCGGCATCTCATCTCTAATGATCTTCTCCTGGGGGGTGCAGAGCATGGTTCCCAGCACAAATTCATCAAAGCCCCTGGTGCGAAGCTCCTCGGCCAGTTTCTTGGGACGGGTGGCCTTTATCCTGATGACCATCTGCAAGGGCGAGCCGTCCGAGACCTCAAAGGACCCTTCCAGTGGTGCGGCAAAGCGCGAGGCCAGGCTGGGCACCACCCCCACACCGGGAATGGTCTCTATCTCGATCTGGGGATGATGCTGCCGGATCACCCTCTCCAGGTGGCTGAAGGTGGAAAAGGTATTGACGTCCCCCATGCAGGCAAAGCCAGCGCATCCCGCGGCTGCAGCCGCAGCCACGGTCTCGGCATTCTGGCGCCAGATCCTCTCCAGCTCCTCTTTATCCTCAATCATGGGAAACTGCAAAATTTGGGGCAGGCAATAGGTCCGGGCCAGCTCGGCGGCCATCTCTCCCGGCACAAAGACCTTTGTGCAGCTCTTCAGGGCTGATGCTGCCTTAAATGTCATAAGCCCCGGGTCGCCCGGGCCAAGGCTGATGCCGATCAACATTTACCAATCACCATGAAGATGGGGTTTACCGGTTTCAGGGCTATGTCTCCCCCTAAATCGTAGCCCCTTGCGATATTAATCTGGATAAGCTCCCTGAAGATTTTGGCCTCTTTCATCTGCTGCGCCAGCCGGGCGGCTATGCCCAGGCGGGCCAGGTCGGCCACAATTATGCAGCCGGGAGTAGCTTTCTCCAAAAGCAGAGGCAGGAAATCATCGATGCCGCGCGTGCCGCCGATAAAGCATCTTTCCACCTCGGGCAGGCCGGGCAGAAGGGCGGCGGCCTCGCCCTGGAAGAATTCCCCTTTCGGAACCTTATCCCTGCACATCTGCACCGCTTCCTCTCGTCGGTCTATGCCGTAGATTTTGTCAGTGTAGCGAGAAGCAGCCAGGGATACGGCCCCCGAGCCGCAGCCGATGTCCAGGAAGACCTGGGCCCGCTGTATGTCCAGCTTTCCCATGGCGATGGAGATATTCTCCTCTTGTGTCGCCGTGCCCGGAAGCTTCATGGTTCTAGTGGAGACGCGGGCTGGCATAAAAGGTTAATGCAAGTAAACTTTGCTGGAGTTAAATTAAGTGGGACCACTTTTGGCGCAACTATTACTATTTTCTTCATACTCTACTCCTCAATAGCCGGATCTTCCTCCTGGCTGTCGCCAACGCCTGCCAGATCGAAGTATCCGGAGATGCGCACGATGTCCAGCCGGGAGATGCGGTAAGCTCCCCCCTTTCTCTCCAGGGGCGGGTTGATCTCGATATCCCGCAGGGAGAGCCCCGTCTCTCCGGCGTTGTATCTCTGGAAGATCTGCCCCCAGGGCACCAGGTGCGCACACCTGGCTTTTCCCGCGCCGTAGCGAAGCTCCACCGCCAATATGCCCTGCCTTCCCGAGCGGGTGATGAAATCCGTCTCGCGTGTCATCTGATGCGCTCCGGCGGCCAGGCTGAAGTGCTGCTTGAAATAGAGCGATTTCGTCTTGCGCGCATCCAGGCTCTTGCATTCGATGGCCAGATAGTACTCGGGAATTTTGGAGTCCACCAGTATGTCCATAAACTGGCCGGAGAAGCGCGATTGCTTGAGGCGGTAGGCTATGGCGGCGATGCCATCCTTCTCGAAGAATGAGTTGAGGGCGCTCACCAGCGCCCACTCGAAGTCGGGCATTGATCAGGACTCTAAAAGGAATCGTCTACGGCATATTCAGCAACTTTTTATTGGCAGTTAGTATCTTAATATCATCTGCCTTAAAGTCTGCATCATGTGTAATCAGCGTTAAATCTTTTAATTTGCATATTTCGACCAATACTTGATCATTAAAATCTGAATCACCCTCTTCATATTGGGCTAACAAAATTGGTAAGTCCATGTATTCAAATGCAGAATCACATCGGCGACATATTTTTATGATTTTCCTGGCATTAATTGATATCTCTTGCGCATATGGCTTAAATTGTGCACTGTTACGGAAATCCTTGAATTTTTGAGGTTTTATAATTGGATTTAGCTGATTGAATTCAACACGCGAAAAAGCATTTATGAACTCCGAGAGAATAAGAACATCAATAAACATCTCACAATTGTTTTTTCTTATATCTTTTAATGCGGCTGAGTAGACCGATGTTCGCCAATCTTTGTTTGCTATCGGTCCGTAGATCGACATCCAGATATTAGCGTCAAGTAGCAAATGATCATGCTCGCTAAAGGTATATTTCTTGATATCGCTAATTTGCGGTAGCATCGTCTTCTCCGAGCAGTTCTCTCGTAGCCATCTCAAATCTCTCTTTATCCTTGAAGAATTCCTTGGCGCGCTGAATTACCCTCTTCAACAGCAGAAGATCTTCATGGGACGCATCAGATACGGCTAAACTGTCTTTTAAATCATCTTCTGAGAACTCACCATAAAGTTGTCCAATGGCTGAATTGAGGAAAGCAGAAGTTAAATCATCCACGTTCTTAAAAGATATTCTTATCTTCTTTTCCTCTTGGAGTGCATTTTTTATGGCATCATGCACTTTCTGTCCGTCCTCAGAGGCTATGCAAAGATCGCTGCCTATGATTTCCGTGAGCCTAATCTCTTCGATATTCTTTTTCATTTTGGCCAACTCCGGCGATTTCATCAAAAGATATCCTCCGCATCAATTATTTCTTCGGATTCAAGGCAATAGCTTTGAGCATCTGAAGTATTTATCTCGATATTGACTATTGTACCTGGAAATGGTGCCTTGAAACGATTTTTATAAACCTGGCCTTGACTCAAGCTCCAAAAGCCACAGTCCGATACAATATATAATCCTCCTCTATTGAGTTTTATAAATTCTTTTATGAGCTTTAGGCCAAATCCTCCCGGCTTGCCGCCTTTTGGCTTACGGGTTGTATTCATGCCTTCCAATGCCCATTCAATAGCGTCTTCTGGTGCAAAACCTTTGCCCAGGCAATTTAAAATATTCTCTCTAAATCCTATGCCGAGATCTGCTATCGAGAAGTCCAACCTTTTTTGGGCAGGAAAATATTGACCGCATGCAAATATGCCTAATTGAGTCTTGGAATGATCTATGGCATTCTCAAAAATCTCGGATATGCTCTCGCGAAATTTTTGGGCAAGCCGGGGAGTCATCTCAGGGAGGCCCTTTCCTCTAAAATGCCTTTCTACATATCGTTTAAATGATTGCGAATCCATGCATCCAAATCTCTGGTATTCTATCGTCGTCCCGTATGGATCTGGTTTCTTCACAACATCGAATCCAAAATTGGGAAGGAATCCATTTTTTTGCAGAATATCTTGAATCCTGGATTTCATATTCAACAAAATTATTTTAGTTATTTTATTCTCATAAGAATTGGATTGAAGAACGGCACCTAAAGGCGCACACATATTTGCATCTATCCAATTTACATCAGACATGTCAATCTCGCAGATCGCTTCTCTACATGAGGACATTTTGTGATGCATCTCTATAATAGCTCTAAATCCATCGAATGTGCTATTCACATTATCCATAGATATCTTCAAGATACCACCAATGATCCTTGGCAGCATATATCGTTGTTGGGAACATGTATTAATGTATTGTGTGGGCTTGCCGTCTCATCCATCCAATCGCATTTTAGCGATTATTTATTCTTGAACGTAATACCCTGCAGCTTGCGGCGAGTGCTCCGACGTTTCACTTTCGCTCCGCACCCATTCCTCTCCTTTAATTACCTGGCAAAGAATCCTTTCCGGTGCGCTCTGCTGGGGGCAGTATGGTAGTAGGAAGGACTCTGTGGGACTTTATCATTGAGGCATTTCAGACGCCGGGCCTGGGCATCATCCTCATAGCTCTGCTTATCCTATTTGAGCTTATATTAATATTAATACTATTATTAGTGTATAATGGCCTCCTCGACATAAAATTCAGCTACGGTGGCCTGGGTCTAGAGCTGCACCAATTAGCGGCCCTGGTGGCATGAAACTAAATGGTTCTTCGCCATTTTCCAGTTGTTAGTTCGTCGCTCTGTGCGTACTCTGTGAACTCTGTGGTGGAAACGTCGTTAGCCACTGGTTATAACCTATGGCGGAAGATACTACCACAATCGTAGACACAGAGCGCGAGTGAGGACTCGATTATTCTATTACCAGCTCGAAACCGCGAGTAACCGAAAAAACTTAAAGTACCTTGCAGAAGAATGCCGATCTCATGGATAATGAGGAGATCGCCAGGAAGTACTGCATGAGGGATCTGAAGCCCATCGCCAAGAAATACGGCATTGGAACACGTCGCGTAAAGGTAATAGACATCATCAAGGCATTTCCGCCCGAGGCACTGGCGGAGCTGACGGGCGAGAAGCAATAAGCGGGAGCTTATTCATGGCAAGACTGGGGCGATTCATTCGGGCGAGAACCATCTCCGATGCCTGGGCTAGAGGTCTCAACCTCATCTGGCGGCAGGGGGCACAGATCACTGATGAGAGGGGCACCAGGATAAGGGAGCTCTTATCTATGCAGGTGGTAGTAGAGGATCCCTACCGGGAGATGATTCCCGCTCTGTACTCCTGGAACGAGGAGCGTCTGGAAGAGTACGCTCAGCAGCTTTTATCCGGCAATAATCCCGGCTTTGAGTACACCTACGGCGAGCGCCTGCGTGCCTGGCATCTGCCGGGCGTGCCCGCATTGGACCAGATCGAGCAGGTCGTCTTGCGGCTCAGGGCCTCGGCCAATACCCGCCGCGCCACGGCCGTAACCTGGATCGTGCCCGTAGATGCCTGCAAAGATGAGGTCCCCTGCATGATTGTGGACGACTTCAAACTGCGCGACGGGCGCCTGAACCTGTCCATCTTCTTTCGCAGCCACGACTTTGCCGGAGCCTATCCCGCCAACCTCTACGGCCTGGCCAGGCTGCTGCAATACGTCAGCTGTGAGATAGGCGCAGAGCCTGGATCGATCTCTACCACCAGCGCCTCCGCGCACATTTACGAGCACGACTGGGACTTTGTGGAGAAGATGCTGCTGGGGAAGGGATCGGATGAAAGTTGAGAGGTTCTTGGGAATTGGATATTGGAGTCCTCTGTGCGCTTCTCGTGCCTGCGATTATGGTAGTGTCGTCAGCCATTGGGCTATAATCAGCGGCTAACGACGTTTTCACCACAAAGAGCCCATGATCTTCAGGCAGGGATCATGCCCAAAGCATGAAAAACCCGTAGAGCCATAGGCAAGGCTGATATGGGCAGTGAAGGCTGATCTGTGCCCTGAGA
>Ga0247841_10002431_pt1 | contig 37182 bp, 35 predicted proteins | sample LaCruzMarch2015__2_FD_192410 | JGI IMG/M metagenome (GOLD analysis project Ga0247841, IMG submission 192410) | Freshwater microbial communities from meromictic Lake La Cruz, Castile-La Mancha, Spain - LaCruzMarch2015_18m | ecosystem: Environmental > Aquatic > Freshwater > Lake | place: Spain... | reverse complement strand
AGTAACGCCAGAAATAGAATTCGAAATTCCGTCTCCTCCTTTTGAAACTTTACCAGACACGCCACCCCCGATTTGCGTCATACCGCCGCCACCGCCAGCTCCTGCATAAGTACTTGAACCCGGTCCTCCAGCGAATGTTCCTGTGCCGCCTAACCCCGAACCTGTAACCGACCCTGCGCCTCCGCCCCCATTCCCCTGATTATTATTTCCATTATTTCCTGCGCCCACAACTCCGCCGTTTGTCGTATATGCAGTTGCCCCGCCGCCTCCACCGTAACCCGTTTTTGATCCCGACTCAAAATAAATGACGCTGTCTTTACCATTTGTTCCAGGTTGTCCGTCTGGACCAGCGATGGATCCCGCGCTTCCGCCACCGCCTACGACTACGGTATATGATACGCCAGACAACAACTGAACCTGAGACAAAGAAGGAAATGTTGAATAAAAGAACCCGCCACCGCCGCCGCCCGAAGAAGAAGCGGGTAATAAACTATCACTATAATTGAAAGAGCTTCCGCCTCCACCGCCACCACCGACGACTGCGTAATGAATGTCGAGCGGCGCGGAGCCATTATACGTTACGACGCGTGAAACTGCAGTGTCAATTGGCACCGTTCCTGAAGTCCCGAATTGATATATTGTAAATCCGTTGACTTGCGGACTCGACATTTTTAATCCATCGGATGTTATGTATGTTATTTCATACATGTTTGATGGAAATGTGGTTGTTAAAGTGTTGAGTTGATACACGGGTGGACAAAAAAGAGGACCTTTTGACTGGTTTGACAGCTGTTGTTTGCAAGTCAGATTAAAATCGGGCATTGGATAGCTGAAACCGCGATACTGGTCGGAGCTAATAATTTGTTGGGCATTGAAGTGTCCGGGACCTGTCAGACCACTTAAACTCGGACCAACGAAACGAGTGTACGATGCGTCCTGTAAACACGGGTCGCTATAATAGCAGTGGGTTGGGTCAATGAAAATGTTTTTATTATTTTGTTCATCTCCGGTTGAGACTCCTACGTACCCACCGAATCCTCCTCCTCCGTAGGAAATGATTTCTTGATTTTGAGGTCCTGTTACGCCGATGAAACCGCCATTTGTATTATACGATGCCGGACCCGTGAATCCGGTTACGCCAATGTCGTAAACCATGACGGTATTTTTGCATGCGGTTCCGGTAGGACCTGGGAATGACGGATCAAACTGGTTATAATTTCCCTCATACATTTGCCCATTTGCAAAATTTTCCTGATAATATGCCTGAGTTATAGGATTCAAAGGCAGCCGATTTAAAAGCACTTTGCCTTTTGTAATAGAAAGCAAATCGTCGTAACTATGACTTGCGATCAATGTAGAATTTGCTACCTGAGTTGAAACGCTGTACGGCCCGGTATACGTTTTGTAGCGAGTATTATTTCCTTTAGCGAGCGTTTGTGCTAAATCGACAGTTGCGGCGTAAACCGTTTTCGAGCGAAGCTGTTGCGTCCTGTCACTTGAATCGATGTCTGGTGTTGGTTTTTGAAAAATGTGTTTTAGACCGTAGCGCACCATTCTTTATAAATATATAAATATATAAACAATTTAAACCTCCTGTATACTACTACTCTACTACTTATATTATATCTACTAAATATAAATAAATAAATAATAAATATAAATATATTAAATATGTGAAATAAAATAACGATGTGATTTATTGCATAAAAACTATTATTGCATAGAGATATAAAAGTATAAACTTAGTTTATTAAAAGAAATGACCCTTATAAAACACATACTATTTTTATTCTTTTTATTTTCTGCGAAACACCTTCTTGTGCCTCCTTTAAGAAAACCACACGGAGAATGCGGTTACGGCGATTACAGTCCGGACAGTTGCAATGTTACGAATTACGACTTTACATTTATTTATGACGTGGATGAAAAGGTGTTTAAAGTGCACGGACTGTGGCCGGAACAGTGTAGTGGGTGTTTGACATGCGGCTACCCCAGCTGTTGCGCCACGACAAACATGAGTTACGTGTATCCGAGTGACCCTCGAGAGATTGCCTTTTTAGAATCGCGATGGTTTAACGCGACGACCAGAGAGGAGTGTTTTAACAAGAGAAGCGGCGACTTTAAAGGCGATAAAGTATCGCTATTTGAGCACGAGTTTTTTAAACACGCGTCGTGCACACCGTATAGACAAAGCACGTCCGAATTTGTAGAGCAAGTGATGCGACTTTACGACGAGTATTATGTAACGCGAGTGGAAAACCAGTGCACCGGATACAACCAGTTGTGGCTCAATCTTGACGGCAACTTTGTGTATAATAATGTTACCAAGTGTATTTGAAAAGAACTGTATTTGAAATGCAAAATTATAATATTATGAGTTGGATGCCTTTTTTGAAAATGCAAGCATGGTGGTTTGCTTATATTGTTTATCATCCTTGTATTGCTTTGGTTTAAAACTCGGAATCGAAAATCCGTATTTGTCTAAAGTGGTGTTGTTTTTTGGACTTTTCATACTTTTGCTCGGGCTTTTGCTCGGGCTTTTATTATTTTTTTTAGTTCGTCCGCGTTTTAAAGGAAGGCGACATTTTTTCGTCTTCTTGTCAAGGACTTGACCACTTATACATGATGGTTTTTTAGTAGTTGTCTTTCGTCCGCGTTTCAACGGAGGGCGGCACACTTTCGTGGTCTTATCCATGACTTGACCGTCTGGACATAAGTTTAAGTTAGACATAATTGTATATATTATAATTGTATATTTTTCATAAAATATACAATTATTTTATTTTATTTTTTTAGACAAACTGTTGCAAGAATGCCTGTTTCCCGTTCTTCGCGAGAAATTCCATCTGCCTCATCGTCCATCCGAATGAGCAGCCACTATGACCGTCATACCCTAGCTCCGACATTTTTTTCATAATATTAGAAACGGCCGGGCTACCCGAAAACATGAACGAATCTTCATTAAACGTTGTAATATAGTGCCAGGATTCCGTAAGCGAGATTGCTTGATGCGCATTTTTCAGCATGATGCGAGTGTGTTCATCGGAAATTGTATTAAATTCTGAGTCTGTAATATGAGTCATATTATCACAGTTCTTGAGAAAGGTTATATGGGTTATATAGTATTTCAATATATGTTTATATTGTTTATATTTTTATAATACTATTTTTATAATATTTTTATAATACTAATAAAAAAATAATGAATACGAATAAAAAATAAATCTAGTCATAAACGCACTCGAAAATCAGCTCAATGTTCCAGTCCATGTTATTCAAGTCGACGATGCGACCAAAGTTGTCATACAGCGTGATGCGAAGTTTCTGAATATTAACGGGTCCAAAAAAGCAGCGCTGCCTGTTAAGCTGGATACTGGATGCTTCGTTTACGTCCTGCAAGAATCCGACGTTGACTCGTGTGATAATGTTTTTAATAGCGTACGATTCCGAGAACACGGCAGAATAATAATCGTTGACGCTATTATTATAGTCGTCGATGGAAATGAAAATGTAGTTTGTGGCTCGAATGGCTACGAGCGCTTCTGAAACGACGGACCCTTTGTTTCCTGCTCCGCTATTTTTTGAAATGTTTTCCGCGTTTCGAAATCCCAGCTGCCAGCCCAAGAAGGAGATGAGCGGCGCCTCGTAACTCAGAACGCCATTACTTCTCACGTTGGACACAATTTTAAAATAAATGGCCGACGCCGCGGATGTCTGCGCAAACACGCCCTTTCCGCTGACCTGGTCAATATAGAAATATAGTTTAGTGGCCAACCCTCCGTCTGCACCTGCATTATTCGAATCAAGGATGGTATTAATTGTGGTTTCAATGGAAGCGGAAGCGATAAGGTTGGTTGTGCTCGCGGTAGTATAATAATTCCCGTCTGGAATGACGATTGTGAATGTATTGGGATACGGGTTTATAGGCGGAATGGATGAGCCGGATCCCCATTGAATTTGAATTGCATTATTTCCATTGAGTTCGCTAATAGAGTAAATGGCGTAAAACGGAATTTCAAAAGAGCCGACGCGATAATTAATAATGTTGTGAATTTTCTCTGGAAGCGTGATTTGTAAGTCAGTGCTTTTTGTACTAAAATAATTTGGACGAAAGCGGGAGTCAATGTTGACGGATATTGCGACCGTGGAATACTTTACCGGATTAATGGTTCCTGGCGGCGCGCCGCTTTGACCGACGACCAATCCTCCGATATCATTGTATTTGTCTGGATCGTACATGCGGTAAGGATCCGGAATGACGAAATGTCCGTCTGCTTTTGAACCCGGGATGATCGTATTCTGTTTAAAATTCGTTACTGGCGAATAATAACGTGTATTATCGTTGTTATCGCCGCCGCTACTACCAGTTTTCGACAATATGCACTTATGAACTGCATTTAAAAAGTCGATCATTTTTGTATCTTGTTTTCCGGAAGATGCCAGTTTTACGATGAGGCGCTGCTTGCATTTCGCGACGTCGCCGGGCGTATATCCCTTTTTTGACGCTAAACCTAATAAATCCTCCATTTCAGAAAGCGAATAATTTTGAATATTGAAATCGAAACCGTCCATAACCGCGTGTGATTAATAATTAGTGTATATATTTATATATTTATAAATAAATATGAATTTTTATTCATATTTAAAAATGTGGATAAAAATTTAAAAATGTGGATAAAAATTTAAAAATGTGGATAAAAATTTAAAAATGTGGATAAAAATTTAAAAATGTGGATAAAAATTTAAAAATATGAATAAATATTTAAAAAAATAATGTCACATGATAGAGCAATTTGACGTACAAGATGACGCTCGTTCAAGTCCCTGTTCATTACAACATTCGCGCGGGGTTTTAAAGTTTACCATCTGGATATAACCGTTGTCACAACTTTTATCACGACTTTTATTTAAATCGTTATCTGTGCCATTGCCGCCGCGAATATAGTTGGTATAACTTCCCTTCCAATACCAACTCCGAGCCTTTTTAGAAGCAGCGTCGCCATTTTTTTCTTTGAAGAAGCGCGTATTTCCGCTGATACCGCGACAGCCAATATCTGCAATTGCTAGCGGATTATAATAATGCGGTTTTACAACCGAGTCATAGAGTGACTGTATAAATGACGTGATTGCGATGTGAATGTTGGATGACTGTGCGCAGCCGTCACAAAGCGTATCCAGTTTATCAAGACACGCGACTTCCTCGTATGTTATATTTTCATGGGGGAAATCGAAGCAAAGGGCTTCAAACACTTGTTTTTTTGTGAAATGTATGGAGCGCTTGTCGAGTTTGTTTCCGAGAACGAGAATGGGGTGTGAATGGTTGCAATTATTTTTCTGAATCACGCGGAGAATGTACGAGTTCAGACTATTGTAAGACGTCTGACTTGATAAGTCGAAAACAACGATGACTGCTGCGATTCCGGTATAATAAGTTTGAGCGAGACACTGATAATTGGGGGAACCGGACGTGTCCCAAAAGCAGCACTTTACGTAGTCATAATTTTTGGGACGAATTGTGCCGTTTCCGCCCCCCAAATTGACTTTCATTGTGCTTAAAAGCAGATGCTCCGACTCGTCGGAACCGTGACAGTGGTTATACCCCTGATTATTTCTTGTATTATTTGGATTTGGATTTGGATTTGGATTATTTTGCGCAATTTCCATATTTTGTTGTTCTTTTATCTTTTTATTAGAATCTTCGCCGCCGTCTATATCAGACGACAGCGCAACCATTCGTGTTTGAAAATCTATTCCAACGGTAGAAGCCGCCATCTTTATGGGCACGAGCGTAAAATAATTGATAATGGTTGTTTTTCCAACATTTTCATCGCCTACGACTAAAATTTTAATTGAAAGATGTGATGCCATTTGTAGATTTTATATAATTTAAATATTTAATAATAAACAGCGGAAAAGTACTTTATTTTTTATATTTATATATTTCTATTTTTTTATTTTATATTTATTACTAAATTTGTATATAACTTGTATCCCCCGTAGCTTCTCAATATTTATATTATTTATTCTATTTATATTATTTTCTAATAATTATAATATAATTAATTAATTAATTAATATGAGATCTAGTAATATGCCGCCACCACGAATCAAACTTCCTTTAGAGCAAGATGTTCAATCCGAATTCGACCAAATCGTTAAAGGGAATGTCATTATCAAACGGTTAAGTGAAAAAAAGTATAAAATAACCTTTAGTAAAATTAGTAAATTTATAAAGTATCAGGTTTGGTCGGATTCTTCTAAAACATTAAATGAAAATCGCAAAGTATATTATGAATCCGCAAGATTATGGATAACAAAATTTAATTATTTAAACGCGTCATTATCAAAAGATTCTAATAAACCACCCTTGTTTAAACCAACCACAATAATGGAAATCGGTAACGACTATTACTCGTTTGTAATTTACGAAGCGAAAATAATAAAAGATCGCGTTTTTTTCAAGGTATCCACTGAAGAAATAAATTTGTCAAATTGTGCTTCCAAAAAAATGTTGAAACTTCCTTGCGGTCGTCACAGTGGGGTGCGGTTTGATATTGATCCTACTCCTATTGCAACCCTTTCGGGAGATGTTGATATAACCGCGTTGTTAAACGCTGGTTATATCTATATTACCAGTGGTACCATTGGTAAAGACCCCACATGCACACTTTTAAAGACTATAAATTATCCAAATATAACCAGTTTTACTTGGGGCGTCAGTGATACATTAAATACCGAATCATATTATATATGGCTAGATTCGAATACATTAGATCCGAACCACCAATTTAACATCCCATTTACTAACAACGGTACCATAGTTTTTTCATCATCGTCTACAGGTGGTTTAAGTGTTGCAATCTTTAATAATACTGGTAATATTTTTTTTGAAGGTACTACATTTCGTGTTACTACTGGACCTTTTAACAATTCAGGATATATAGCTCTTTATAATAATACAAACTACTCAATCAACGGTTACAACGAATTAGTGACTTTAAACCTTTTGAACAGCCAGACCGGTGAATGTTTTACTAACTCTGGAACAATTTATTTGAATAAGTATAGTTTAAACATTAATACGCCATTTACCAATACGGGTATAATTAATGTTGCAGATTCTACATTAATGTTTGAGCTGCCTTTTTACCAAAACGGAACATTAAATGGTGGACCTTTAAATCCACTAATAAATGGTAATGTTGACAATGGTAAAGTAACGGCAGGTTATATTAACTACTACTATTTGTACACCAAAACTACTCCACCGCCGAGTCCACAGCCGAGCTGCTAAAAAATTGAATTAAAACATATCCATAAATATAAAAAAAATAATTAACATGATACTACTACCAGCAACATGACGTACAAGACGACACATGCGACACTCGTTCGAGCCCCCTTGTTCATTCGCGCGGCATTTTCAAGTTTACCATGTGGATATAATCATATAATATAATAAATTATAAATGATAGTTGAGTTGAACAAAACATAAATTGAATTATTTATTTATATACTGATTGTTTACAGCTACAGTACAGTGATCGACGTTCAGTTCAAATGCCATACGAATATTCTGAGCCATACGAGTACCGAAGGAAGAATGTGAAGCAATCTATTGCCGCTTGCGGCGAAGACGTCCGCGCAAAGATCGACGCAGCAGAACAACTTATATCGGAATCGAACAGGGTAAGTAGAGAAGCCAAGGAGATGATGAAACGAGCGGAAGAGATGAAAGTAATGGCGAGATCCATGTGGTATCAAGGACACAATGAAATGATGGAACAAGCCGGATCATTGCCTGGACATGAAGACATTTTGTACACTTTCGCGAATGACATGAGACGGGGCGAGTGGGGACCGTCAAATTACAAGAAGGCGATTGAAATGTACATCCGACTCTCTTACGAAAATAGCGAGAAATATGCCGACCTTTCTAATTTCTGGTTGGCGGCAATGTATCTCAAGGGGAAATATGACGACACTAAAAACAAGGACAGGGTGTTTAGAAAAGAGAACTTGTCCAATGTTGCCGTGGCCGATGCGTATGCGAAAACATTTGAAACGTCAAACCCTTCGCTGTACAAAAAGTATGTTGACAAGAAGCGAAAATATTTGAACGTATACAGTGGATGGTGAATGCGCTCGAGGTGCGCTAGTGGTAAACGATGCAGCAAAAAGAGAATAATAACACCTGCATATTTTTTTTAGTATATAGTTTATAGAAAGTGTTTATATCTATAAAATATATATAAAATATATATAAAATATATATAAAATATATTAGTTAGTATATTAGCGTAACCCTTTAACCTCTGCAACTTTTGCATCCCGTGCTCTGCATTTTCATGATGGATGCCATATGAAATTGGTTTGAAGCAGAATCGGTGATAGGGGTAGATTTTTTAACAATTTGGTTATTAACTTTGTTATTAACTTTGTTATTAACTTTGTTATTAACTTTGTTATTAACTTTGTTATTAACTTGGTTTTGATTAAAAACCCCAAACATTTTCATTTTTGTCACCATTTTTTAATAGTATATTGATTGTATATTTATTACTAAATATTATAAATATATAAATTATTTATTTTATATGAAAATAATTTTTAATAAATTCATGACTAAAAAATGAATCAATGTACTGTTGTTTTGATTTTAATGTTTGAATTTCCTTGTTCATAAAAAACGATTTATTTTATACTATGAATCGAAATAAAAATTTATGTTTAAATTATATATTAAATAGAATTCAAACATAATATAATACATACATATTAATTAATTAAATAATATATAAATATAAATATAAATTGTACAAAATATGGACATGTTGAAAGAAATAATAAATCGAATGCCAAATTTACAAGGAGGAGGAGGAGAAGGAGGAGATGAGAGTGAGAATGAAAAAGATGTAAGAGTTGAAGATGCAGCAACAAGCGAAGCGAATGAAGAAGACGAAGGCGAAGAAGACGAATTAAGCGGAGCGGAATCGGAAGAAGACGAAGGCGAAGAAGACGAAGAAGACGAAGAAGACGAAGGCGAAGAAGACGAATTAAGCGGAGCGGAATCGGAAGAAGATGAAGATGAAGACGAAGAAGACGAAGAAGGCGAAGAAGACGAATTAAGCGAAGCGGAATCGGAAGAAGACGAAGAAGAAGACGAATTAAGCGAAGCGAATGAAGAAGGCGAAGAAGGCGAAGAAGAAGACGAATTAAGCGAAGCGAATGAAGAAGAAGGCGAAGAAGGCGAAGAAGACGAAGAAGACGAATTAAGCGAAGCGAATGAAGAAGAAGACGAATTAAGCGAAGCGAATGAAGAAGACGAAGAAGAAGACGAAGAAGAAGACGAAGAAGAAGACGAAGAAGACGAAGAAGAAGAAGACGAAGAAGAAGAAAAAGAAGAAGACGAAGAAGAAGACGAATTAAGCGGAGCGGAATCGGAAGAAGAAGAAGACGAAGAAGAAGACGAATTAAGCAAAGCGAATGAAGAACAAGGAGAACAAGGAGAAGAACAAGGAGAACAAGGAGAAGAACAAGGAGAACAAGGAGAGCAAGAAGAAGAACAAGGAGAACAAGGAGAACAAGGAGAAGAACAAGGAGAGCAAGGAGAGCAAGAAGAAGATAAAGGAGAGCAAGAAGAAGAAAAAGGAGAGCAAGAACAAGGAGAACAAGAACAAGAACAAAATATAAATATAGAACCAACGACTACAAATACAAACCAAAATGAATTGACAGGTGGAGAAAATTTTAAAATGAAAAATCAAATATTAAATGAGAGAGAAAAGAAAATCGTGTCTATATTAAAAAAGTATACGCGTAAAAATAATGACAAACCAAATAAAAATGGACAACAAAATAAGGCGAATAAACATACAAAAAAGCGCGTAAATTTTAAACTGGGTGCTGAAAAAAAGCGAAACAATAAAGGAACGCGAAAAGTAAATATAAATATAAAAAGCAGTACGAGCGCGAAACAAGTTAAAATACGAAATCGAACACTGACGCCGATGCCGATATCTTCATCACTATAAATAAAAAATCAACTAACTTGGAACAACATTTTTATTTTTTAAACAACAATACATGTAACACCGAGCGATCAAACTGATTCCTAAAACGGTGCCGATAATAATGAATATAACGTTGTATATTTGCATTTATTTATTTCAAACATATAAACATATAAATATATTATTATTATTTATTTGATAAATATTTTATAAAAACGTAATAAATATAAAAAATTATTATAATTACAGATCCCATCCATAATAAGCGACATACATAAAAAAAATGAGTTATAACAGCAGCGAACAAGCCAATATCGAAAATATGGAAAATATGGAAAATATCGAAAATAAAGACATTGAAACGAAGAATGAAATAGATATAGAAGAAGTGGAAGTGGAACCAATTCGGGCGCCGCATTGTTACCGACGCCTTACATTTATTTCAATGAATGCGTGTGACTTTTGCACACATGTTACCAAGCCCGGACCCTATATGCACTATATTTCATTTGAAACCAAGAACGGCTGGGCATCATGCGGACAAGAAGAATGCAAACGAAGGGGAAAACAAGCTGTGGAATACTTTATGAAAAATGAAGCGTACGGACGAGCCAACCGTTTGAAAGATTGTGAATCGATCAATGTAAAACGAACGTCCGGCCAAATAGAATCCGGCTGGCTGCTTGAACGGTCGTATCCCGAGGTTCAAGTAGACTGTAACGGTGTTGAAAAAGTGTGTGTTACAAAACCGAGTGCGTGCATTGAAAAGTGGGTGTCCATTGACAACTTGCTGAGTTGGAATTCGACGGCGGCGGCAAATGAATGAATGAATGAATGAATGAAATCGATTAAACAAAATAAACAAAACAAATAAAAAATAAACATAATTTAAAAAACTATTAAAAATAATGTTTATTATTAAAATATATATTACACATCAAATAAGTAAAAAATGAACACCAAACCGTTTCACGAGCGTTCAAAAGACGAGAGAAAGCAACAAGTGCGGCCGATTTTCGAGAAGCTGGTAGAGCTTAAATTGACGGCATCCGAACACGATGAAATCAAACAGCTGTTCCAAATTATCAACGCATACATAAAAACCGGCGACAAACAAACCATCAACATTGCATTCCCAGCGATTAACAAACGAATTAAGGGCGCTTTGGAGCCGAACACGAGCAAAGATTCGTGCATTCGACTAGTAGAAATGCAATAAATTAATCGAAACACGCGCCACTAAAAATCGCAGCGATTACTCGATACGGATCGGCATCGCTTGCCGGACGCCTGTCTTCAAGATAGCCGCAGCCCGCCTTTATAACCGACGTCGGAATGCGAATGCTGGAACCGCGATTTCCTGCCGCAAAGCTGAATGCGTGGAAATCGCTGGTTTCGCAAGCACCGGTCAAGCGTTGGGAATTGTCGCCATAAACGCGAATGTGTTCCGCATGCTTTTTAGACAAGCGATCAATGTATTTATAAATGCATTTCAAGCCATTCTGCCTAGAATCGCTGTTCCTAGTTTCTTCGGTGCTGAAATTGGTGTGAAGGCCGCTACCGTTCCACGGATTCGGCACCGGCTTTGGTTTGAAGCTTACACAAACTCCGAATTCTTCGCTCAACTTGTGTAAAATGTACCGCGCAACCCACAGCTGATCGCCGGCGCTAATGTCGCAGCACGGCCCAATTTGAAACTCCCACTGGCTCGGTGCCACCTCTGCATTAATTCCGCTGATTTTTAGACCCGCGTCCAAGCAGTATTCATAATGTTTTTCGGCCAGTTTCCGTAAAGTGACGGTACGAGTGCCGACGCCGCAATAATAATCACCCTGCGGTTCAGGTTCAGCTTCAAATGCCGCCTCTTCCTGTGCAAAGAAGAGCGGTTTATCGCTAACCCGCGTTCCGCGAGACTGCATGATGAAATATTCCTGCTCGATTCCGAACCACGGATACAGTTTACAAGCGCCGCCGCCGTGACGTTCAAACACCTTTGCCGCGTCGCACCTAAAATTTGTGTCAGTAGGAATTCCGTCGCCGCGATACGTGTCGCACAAGACGAGGAATGCGCGACCGGGTTCAAAAAACGGGTTTGCGTAATGTGCGACTGGGACCAACTCAATCTCGCTATTTTCGGTGGAAGCTTGTCGGGTGCTGGAGCCGTCGTAGTTCCAGTTTTCGACTGCTATATAATTGTTTCCCGTATCCGTAGACTCAAAAATTGGATATGCGGTGCGATACTTTGATCGCAAGTTTCCGCAGCCGTCGATCCAAATGTATTCCAAAATGTAGGATTCGTGTACGCGGTTGTGTTTATTGTAAAAACCAACTGTCAAAATAATGCGAAGCATAACAATGTCGGGTAAAATAATTTAAATAGTGGCGCGTTCAATAAATAAATAACATAATATTTTTTTATATCAAAATCGTAAAACTATTTAAATAGATGAACAAAATAAGGACAGGAACAAAATAAGGAGAGGAACAAAATAAGGAGAGGAACACAATAACAAGTGCAAGAAAAAACATGCTTCAAATGAAAACGATGTCAATGATGTCTCTATTACTATATTTATATTTACTATATTTTGCAGTTGGAACTGCAGAGACTGCGATACAGTCGAATCATAATAATATTTATTTTTATGGAGCGGTAAGCGAATCCAGCACGCTTCAGCTAAAAACCAAGTTGGATGAACTTAACACGCATCTGCAAACGATTTCAATTCATTACAACATAGAGCCGCCGCCCATACACCTGCACATACAAAGTTACGGAGGAAGTTTACTGCACACGTTTTACATTATGGATGTAATTAAAAACTTAAGGACGCCGGTATACACGTACATTGACGGTTTTGCGGCCAGTGCTGCGACGCTAATGAGCGTTTGCGGTAAGAGGCGATTTATGACGGAGAGTTCGGTGATGCTGGTGCATCAGTTGAGCAGCGGCGCGTCCGGCAAATTTGAAGAAATAAAAAACGAATACAGTAATTTGGTTGAATTTATGGAAATTATAAAAAAAACGTACCTGAATTATGGCAACATTTCGAGTCAAAATCTGGACGAGTTGTTGAAACAAGACCTGTGGTTAAATTCAAAAAAGTCGCTAGAATACGGCTTCATTGATGAAATTATAAAATCTGCGCCTGCATCTGCGCCTGCATCTGCGCCTACGACGAATGACGATAACAATCGCGCGAGTTAATATTTGAAGAGCGCGCGCATTTCCTGTGACAAATCTGCGACTTTAATTTTCAAGTACGATTTGTTTGCATTATCCGGATGCAAACAAACCAAAAACATGTCGCGTATAACGAGCCCATATTTCTGTTCCAAGATTGTTTTATACGTATTGAGTTGGAGGGAGTAGTGCCAATAATTTGAATCCGGCAAGTGTTCGATTTCTGGCGTCTTTGCGAATGCGCCGCCGAACGACGTTTTCTTAATTTCCTTGCTTCTTTTCCAGTCGTAAATCGAGTACGTGCCGTCGTCCAAATTTCTGAAGACAATGTCGATGGAGCCGGATAAAAGCATTTCCTCGTGAAAGATGGTCCATTCGGTGCGAAACGGTTCCAATAAACTGGAATGATCGGCGTGAAACCGGCGAAAGTAGCCGAATTCGACGGACCCGTCGTCGACCTCGTCTAATAAAGACCCGTTGTAAACGCATTCGATGTTGTAATGCATTGCGGTACCGGCACAAGCGGCTTGGTCTCGATTCTTGTCCCATCCGGCTTTAATTTGATCGCGGGTCATGCTGTAATACTTGCTGAGGTTCCAGTTTTTCCCGGACATCATACGCGTGATGATGGCGTCGGCGTCAAAGTGGTCAAAGTGAGCGTGGTTCCATGTTGTGACGGAAGTATACTTGACAGACGGATCGTCGTCCACCGTGTACACATGGGGACCGGCATCAAATGTAATTCTTGCATCTCTCGGATGCGAATTTTGTTGTTTCAAATATGATATTTTCGTTTCGTCTTCTTGTTGGGGCATCTTATTGTTTTTATTTTTATTATCTATTGAAATCCTTAATCTTATATAGCGAACCAATAAATGATAAAAAAATCAATTTTATATTTTTTATTTTATCATCTTTTTTATCGTCTTTTTATCGTCTTTTTTATCATCTTACAATAGAATAAAATAAACACACAATTCTAAAATTCCAATCCGTATGGACTTGAATCGCCATCGTCGTCGTCATCTTGTTGTTGCTGCTGTTGTTGCTGCTGTTGTTGCTGCTGTTGTTGCTGCTGTTCAGATATAACGAAATGCACATTTTGATTATTTTGATTTTCTGAATCTTCTTCTCTTTCTCTAATTGCTTCTTCTCTTTCTCTAATTGCTTCTTGTAATAAGCGCTGCACTTCTTGGAACTGCTGCTGTCGATGCGCCAGCCTCCTGGAGCGTCGCAATGAAAGTTCGCTTCGCTGTATACCCATTTCCGCGAGAGCGATGGAACGCCGAATGAGCGCCGAGCTGACGTTATCGCCATGAGACAACGAATCAAAATTCATGTCCGTTGTTACGATTGCGTGATAAGCGATTGCGGCATCGAGCGACGGGTTGCTTATAGCAGCGTCATAATCCGAGTCGTGAGCGCCGTCAACTTCCATCATGTTATCGACGATGTCGATTGGAATCGGATCCACTACTTCGTCTTCACGATCGCGAATGGAAAAAGCGATTCCTCGAATCAACATGGATGCAAATTGAACCAGAATGCGTTTAATGTAAGGGTGCTGAATTCTTCGCAGGTCCTGGTCTTCGGAACTCAGTAACATCATGCGATGAACCACGTTTGCAAACGTGATATTCCCGAGGTCGTGAATGAAGTGGTCGGCGGCGTCGTGAAGAATAGAGCTGTAGATGCGAAGTGATGACGGTATTATGTAAGAGCGCTCGTGGGCGGAGGATTCCTTTACTTCTGTTCTGCAATTGGGACAACTGTTTTTGTATTGAAACGACGTGAGAATACACTTGGCGTGAAACGTGTGACCGCACTCCAAAACGAATCGCCCCTTGTCAAATTGAATATCTTCGCAGCAAATGGAACAGCAGCCGAGACCGAGACCTAAAGAATTCGAGGCCCTTTCTACCGAACCAACATTCGCAGCAACATTCGCAGCAACATTCGCAGCAACATTCGCAAGATTTTCTTCCTTTTCCGGACGATTAACAACATTTTCGATAATGTTGTTAATAATATTCATGGTGAATGTATTTACTGAACGTGTATTCACGGGCATTGAATGAATGAATGATATGTGAATAAATTTATGAATCTGAACGGAATACCGAAAAAATTCAATTTTATATTTATTTTATACCTTTATAATTTTAATAAAAAGTTTAATAAAAAGTTTAATAAAAAGTTTAATAAAAAGTTTTAAATAAATATAATATTTTTTATTAGTATATAATAATAATATATAATAATAACTAATAACGAATAAAAATGTCTGTAGGACTTTATTTACTCGGCGGCTCGCAAGGTCGCGGCTGCCGTGGCAACTGCATTGTTAAATTGGAATACATGCACAACTTCTTGTGGAAGAGCAATGATTTTTACTACAAACCGCACAGCGCTCCAGGAAACACGTGGTCTCGGTCACAAAGCGGAGGCATGAGTCGTGCAATAAGGCGCCGAACGTAGAATACTGCGCCAAAAACTTAGTCATCATAACCCTGTAAGATACTGGTATAAAATGTACCAATTGAATCATTGGGGATGTATTATAATATTATAATTTTATTATAATATTATAATAAAATTTAAATCCTAAAATTCGTACAAGTGCGTTGAAATGAGGGAAAATGACCAGTCGGCGCCATTCAGGTTCACAATATTGCCCTTATCGTCGCGCAATACAACGCGCATTCTACTAATGTTGACCGGGCCAAAATAGATGCGCTCGTTCTGCAGCAAAGAGCTGCCAAATTCAATGTACTTGTCGCCGAACGACAAGCCACCCACTTTTAGCGGAATGACAGCCAAAACGTCGGTAGTGGTGGGACCCGGCGTGCGAATGTTTGTGGTGTTTCGGCGATTTTCCAGTATTTGATTTGCAGAGTAGAGCTGCGCCTGAGTTAAACGGGCCGGTGCGTTCGGAATGTAGACCGGATACGGTGACTGAAACCCTTCGTCCGTGTTAAAACAGGCGTAGTTGATGTCGGCATTAATGTAGGACGGCGGGTTCAGTGTGGTGTCAGCGTCGTCAATGTTCACGAGTCCCTGGTTCAAATGATTTTGGTTAAAGTCGTCGACGACGAGCAAAAAATAATTGGGACCGATGTTACAATACGGCACGCTGGCTACAATAGACCCGTTTGGACCAAGATCGTACGCTAGCGCCAGCTCGACGCCGCCAATGTTTGTGCTTCTGTATCCCATGTTCCAGCCCAAGTTATTATCCAATTTAGAAGGGAAGCGGCAGCCACTTGAGCCGCAGCTCATTGTCGGATTTTTCCCGTTGTAAAAGACGATTCGGACATAATTCGAGCTTGTATTTGTTATTGTAAAAGAGTTATTGGCAAACGAAAACGTAAACAAACCCGGGGGCGTAGTCGCAGCCGAACCAAGTGGTCCTAAAAGTGCGTTCGGACTCGTGTAACTTCCATTCTGTATAATAAACTGTTGCATTCCGGCCAAATTCAAGTCGTTATTTGAAAACGGGCTACTAGTACCAACCAAATACATGAAGCACGTGTTTCCCAGGTAGTCGGCGTAGTTGTACCATGTAAACGGGATTTGCACGGAGGACAGCTTTATGCTGAGCGTGGCGTTGAGCGTGTCCGACAAGTCGAGTGTGTAATCGGTGGACGCGGATGTCGGCGAATCGTAAGGCACGATGTTCTGGCGGTAAGTGCTGTCCAGCATGACAATGCGCGAAGTGATGTTTTTCAAGACGGGATTCAGAGAGCCCTGGCTAACCGGCACATTAATTGCATTTACGGCACCCAATCGTTCCTGTTTCATTTGTTCGTGTCCGTTACCGTCATCGAATATTTGAACCTTGTTGTCGCGGGAAGTGTACTGTTTGAACTCTTTGGAGCCGTCCTGTCGCAAATACTGATTTTTGAGCCAAACGTTTGCTTCATCCTCTTCATCCTGTTGCACCTCTTCTTCGGCGGCGTCGTCGGCATCGGCGTATTCGGATTCCAGGCGTTCACCGACTTGGGCAAAAAAGAAGGCGACGGACGGGTACTGGCGCATCATGAGTTGCACCTTGTCTTGAATGTCTTCCGCGGTTAAAGACCCGGATCCAGAATCTAGTTCCAATATTTCTAAAAGCTCGTCGTTTGTATAGTTGTCGACGTTTGTGTCGATATCAAATGTATTATTTGCCGAAGACATGAATAATTTACAAAAAGAATAAGAAGAATAAGAATGAAGAATGAATAATTGTTTTTTATTTTTACTATATAATCATATATAATCATATAAAATTAACACTAATATGATTTTGCAGAAAATAATAAACAATATAAATATAAATAATAATAAAATAATAATTTAGAACAACTTAGATATTATTTTATATATAGAATATTACAAATATTATAAAAAGTCACCGACACTATGGGATCATTAGAAATAAAGGAAAGAAATGGGATGGGATTTATAGTGGAAAACCTATTAAGCGGTTTCAATAATGACAATGGCTTTTACAATGAAATAAATAAATGCGAAAGAGAAGACACGGAACGCGAATGCAATGAATTCGATAAAAAATATGATGAAATTAAGCAAGGCATACTTCAAGTGTATAAAAAAATAAACCAGCGAAAAACCTACAATCATAAAACGAATGTTAAAAAAATTGATGCATTTTCGTACATGAATTACTCGAAAGTGAAAGAACAGTACCGAGAACTTTTGAAACTTTTATATGCAGAAACAGAAAAAGAAAAGAATCAAACGAAATATCGCGCCAAGTGGCACATCACCATGTTGTATCGCCTCTTGGGGTACACACGCGACGTTAGCGACGGGATGGGTGAGCGCGAACTGGCCTACATGCAAATATTTGAACTAGCGCGATATGATGCCGTCGCTGCAAGTTGTGCGGTTAAAACAATTATTTCGTCGTCACAATCTGGCAAGCTCGAAAAAACCCCTATGGGATCGTGGAAGGATGTAAAAGGGCTTGTGGCGTACATGCGCCGCACAATGAACATGCGAGACGAGCGCGACATGGCGGCGTACATCGAACTAACCAAGTACATGGTGAACCTGGTTAACGAGCGTATTGCCGAAGACGTGTTGGCATTTTATAAAGACGACGCCGACAATGAAGGTGGCAACAACAACAACAACAGCGATGAGCAAGTTTCATTTGTGTCAAAATGGATTCCAAGAGAAAATAAATCCAAAAAATACGGCAATTTTTACGAGCGCCTTGCGTGCGACTATTATAAAGACTGGCTTCCCAAAGACCGAAATGCGAATCCTGTTTCATATGAAAAAGCCGTGACCAAATGTAAAATGAATTATCGTAAGCTCGTGTCGCTGTTGAATCAATATTTGGAAACGCCGCAAGTAAAGATGTGCCAACGGCGGTGGTCCGAGATTGCATTTTCGAAAACGACGCGTCTTACGCGAGATCTGCAAGACCGAGCGCTGCTAAATTTGAAATCCGACGACTACCGAGCAAAGCGACACATTCAAAATCTTGATCGAGAAGCGTGCGCTGAAACATACAAGGTGTGGAAGTGTAACATGATCAATCATGAAATCGGAATAAAAACCGATTTGGAAACGCACGTTCGAGTTGCCGAATACTACGGTTCATGCAGTTCTTTGGCGGTAAACAAGAATGCGGAGTGGGCGGCATTTGTATCGCAAGAAGCGTTGAAGAGTCGTGGCCTGTCGCGCATTATACCAGTGTTAGCGGGAACCTCTTATAAAGCAATCGGACTTGCATTAGCCGTTGCTGAGAATGCGGCGACTGGAAAAACGCTGATTTTGAACGACGGTGAAGAGCTTGTCTTACATGACTTGGATGCATCGTTTGTGAAAAACGTGAAGTATTTAAGAAATAAGCCGCAACTGCGTAGCGCGCGCTCGCATTCGGTACACAGTCACAATCACCCAATCTACAAGTGTTTGATTTCGGCGCTTAAGCTGTTTATAGAATCGAATGTTGAAGCAAAGCAGACACGGCATCCAGAACACGACGACGACGGATTTACCGTTACGATTTTTACCGACGATGATTCGAGCGATTTTTTTAATGACGACGTGTGTTTTAAAGAAGTGTGGAATGAAGCGTCTATTTTATACCGCGAATTTGGGTACGGTGTTCCTAATGTAGTTTTATGGGGAATGGCGTCGACCGTTTGCCGCAATAATAACGGCGACAATAACAACTATGTCCGCGAAACAGTGGCTTATAACAGCGTGAGCTACGGCGGCGCATTAACCATTCGAGTCGGATGCGAACCGAGCGACATTTGCTCATATTTTGGAATTGATGATGTAAAAACAAAACCAAAACATAAGGACGATTGCATTCGGCGCCTCAAACTTAACAATGAACTACAATGCGAACGCCATAAGAACGAGTGGCAAAACGAGTGGCAAAACGAGTGGCAGAACGAATGGAACAACTTAGTAGAAATACTGTATTGTAAAAGATACTATAATTTTGAAAAATATTTCTGGTGAATCGGTATTGTATTGTATTGATGATGAGGTGATCGGCGCTGAATGAGGAAAAATAATAGATATTAAATATTTTAAAATATTTTAAAATATTTAATATCTAATATCTATATATAGATATAGATATATAAATGCCAAAGGAAATGAATAAAAAGGTATGTAAAGCGGGTAATAATGTTTGTGATGATAAAAAAAAAGTCAAACAAAGTTATACGGGGAAATATAGAGTAGGAATAGTGCAGTCTATTTCACGAGGATCACTTGATACAACTCCTTCAGTTGTATTTACTTCTGAAACGGTGAGAAAATATTTTGGAGAAGATGTTCCATTGATTACAACAAATAATCCAGAAGAGATATACAACTTTATAATGAAAAATACACGTAGAGGTATTTTTAGATATAATTTACAAAATAACTCGGCCATAATTGGCCAGTTTATTGAGTTCATATATAAAATAAAATGTACATCACCTATTGCTTGGAAAATATTAAATAAATGTATAATTTGTTGTACATACTCAAATGCAGACATTATTAGAGAGTTAAATATAAAAAGGGAAACGGGATTATATTTTTGTTTATCTGCAGTAAGTACCATTTTAGAAAATTTTAACGGGTATGAAGATAAAATATATCTTATTGTGTCTGACTCTGCGAATCCTTATTATGATCAAATATATAACATTGACAACAAACCAAAAAGTAGAGTACTTGAATTAAATTCAAACCTAATAAATGATTCTATCGATCGTGGTGTATATAAATTATTATTAGCTCTTTCAACACCACAAGAATATGATAAAGTTATTTCAGATGTAAACCAAAGCAAGTTTGAAGGAGAAATATGTATAATTGAACTGGATTATCCAGGAAAAATTCAACAACTTTCAAATAAAAATATCGTCGTTACTACGGTGAGTTCTGGAGTAGGAATAATAGGAGAAACGAGTTTGTACCCCGGATTAAACGAGTACTTATTATACGATACTAGTTCTGTAGTATTATGTAAGAATTGGCACAGCTGGAGATGTTTTATTGCCTCTGGTGTCATGTGGAATAAAACATCCGCAGATCCGACCGCAGTAGTAAGAAATAATGGTAATAAAACCCGATCTCGTAAAAGTATAAAAATCGGCGTGGGAACAGCTACTAAAAGTGTATACGTAGTAGACCCAGAATCAGAACCAGTAATAGAAGAAGCAGCGGCAGAATAAGCAAAAGTAGAAGCACCAGAATAAATAACGATACAACTTTTATAAAAATATTAATAGTAATATTAATATATTTATAAAAATATTATATGTTACTCATATATAGCATAGATATATTAGACGATAGACCACTACTATTTTACACAAAAACATGGTTATATTTTCAAATATAGCAAACTTTAACAACACGCGTGACTACTTACCGCTTTTAAACGGTGTTTTGTTTACCGATTTATTTGTGATTTTTTTATCAAATGCGAGAATCATTGACTCGCGGGTATTGAGAAAATGGTACGAAGACTATAACTTGTCTGCAGTGATTGCGGATATTTTAATTATTTTGATTGGCCTAATTATTGTGAGAGCACTTTATTACCGCATTTTTACCCAGTTTTCAATTTTTAAATTTATAGCGCTGGCTTTAGTAGTTCAATTCGTACATGACATGTTATTTTACATACTTTTTAAAAGCGTTCCAAGAGGAATGAATCGAATGCTGGACACGTTTAAAGACTATGCAAATGAAGTATCTTATAAAGCAGTGTTTGCTGATGGTGGTATGATGATAATGGCCGCATTTATTGCGTCATACCTTGCCGGATCAACGCTAAATACCAATATCATTGTTTTAATTATACTAGTATACTTACTACCTTATTTACTTTATAACTGAGAACTCCACATCAACGTGAAGCTTTAACATAGATTGAATAATCAATATAAAACATAAAACAATATAATCAATATAATAACATAATTAAAAACGTATAAAATAATAAAAATAATAATATATAAATTATAAATAGTAGTAGTTAAATAGTAGTAATAATATAAAATAAATATATAATTATTGTTATATACAATTTATTTATTTTAATAATTTCTATTTTATTTACTTTTATTTTATTTACTTTTATTGTTTATTATCCAAAAATATGATACCAGAAATATTGACTTTATTATTATATATTAGAATAAGTGACGTGTACATTTCAAATCAAAATATTTTTAGATCATTTCATTGTACGTGTCTCAGTTTGCTATCTTTAAAGAATACAATGTATTATGGAAAAGAAATTTTAAACGCCGCCAATCCGCTTCAAAGACTCTATTTAAGTTCGCCGGGTTCAGACCACCAACTTGATGAAGTGTATAACATTTACGCGCATAAAGACTTTTATTTGAAATTTATTGTAATATATTTTATTGTATATACACTGTATGACTTAATACACTGTTATAAAAGAATTGACTTACTTATTCATCATCTTGTATGTTTGATATGGGGATATGTTAATTTTATATACGGTATTGGATTTATCTCGTTCAATATACTTTCTGAAGGACTGACATTTGCTTATAATATAAGTACATTTAAAAATCAATTAATTTATCGTTTATTATTTACATGTTTTATTAGATTTCCGGTTTGGACAGTGGGTGGATACTACTATTATAGTTGTCGGGTTGATTCATCTTGCACTTTTTTCCACGATGAAGTAGCAGATGTATTTAATGGTATTTGTGTTTCGTGCATGATCTTAATGGACTATTTGTGGTCGAAACAAAACTATAAAAAATTAAAAAAAATATGGAATGAAGTTGAAGACGAGCATAAATCCTTGAAGTGAAATAATAAAGTAAAAAATATTTATAATTATAATTAAAAATAAAATTAAAATTATAAAATTAAAATTATAAAATTAAAAATAAAATTAAAATTATAAAATTAAAATTATAAAATTAAAATTATAAAATTAAAATTATAAATTTAAAAATTTAAAAATAAAAATTTAATATTTTTATTTTTAAATAACCAGTCAGTAAATAATTTTTATTTTATTTATACTACCTTTTTATTTTTTTGAATTATTTTTTTTGGCACGTCGTCCAAAAATCTTAGCGAATATACCCTTCTTTTTCGGTGCTTTTGGTTCTTCTTCATCGTAACCGCCACAATCATCATCCTCATCCTCATCCCAATCCTGATCCACATCATCACCATCATTATCAGCATCAGCATCTCCAACGTCGACACCAAGATCAGCATCGTCTTCTTCACCACCCTCCACATCGTCATCATCAGCGTTGTTGTTATCAGCTCTTTTTTTAATAGCGCGTTGAATAGGATTAAATATCGCTGCTTTAGCTATATCGCCTATTGCTTCAATTACTATAAATGGAACAGAAATCAAATGACCCGCTGTACCTGCTACTTTAACTTTATCCTCATTTAGATTCCATGCTTTGTTCTTAGGATCAATAGCTTTTAATAAATTAAGCACCTGTGATCCAGCTTTAGCCTCAATAAGTTCTGAAGGTTTGGTTTTTGCGACCTTGTCCATATCTGCAAGTGATGCACCCGCATGATTGAACCCAAACAAAGCACCAGCGGCGGCAAGAACACCATCAGCACCAGCATAAGCAGGAGCACCAGCATAAGCAGCACCTTCATTCGCTTGTTCACCGGCGGCGCATTTTTGTTGTTTTATATTATGGGACATTTTCTATATTTTATATACTATAAATATATTATTTTTTTTTCTATTTTTTTATTTTTTTATTTATTTATTTATTTTGGTAAACTATTATTTTTGTTTACTATAAATAAATATTTATAATAAAAATAATAAATAATAATAATTTAATTTACCAAAATTAAAAAAAACGAAATATAAATATTACTAAATATCAACTGAATATTAACTATTGCTAAAAACTAAATAATTTAACTATTATTTGCTAAATAATTTAACTATTATTTGCTAAACAATTTAACTATTATTGTTTACTAACTATTGCTAAAATTAAAATTACTAAATATTACTAAATGATGATGTATGAAAAAATGAAAAAAATAAACTATTATATAATTAAAACGCGTTAAAAATATATTAAAAAAGAATAGTTAATTACTAAAGAAAGTTTAATATACTTTAAAACGTTACAATTCATGAATGTATTGAATGAGTGTAGTGAACATTGTGAACGAATTATAAATATAAACACAAATGAGAATATTATACAATTAAATCACGATATGAACCATGATGATGATAATGAAGAAAAACAATATAAAGTTTCTTATTATTATAATGATGAAATAAAAGAAACGTATACGTATCTTAACATTGTAGAAAATGCGAATAAAGCGAAAAAAGAAAACGATCCAAGCGAAAATTTTAACCAAAACGATAACCTAATGTTAACAAGAAACATTATTGATGAAATAATATGTATCATAGCAAAAGAACATGAATGTTACCATGTATGTATATGCATATCTGAAGACGAACCTTGTACAAACACAAACACAAATAATACAAACAATAACGAGCCAGAACCAAGTGCAAACGAGCCAGAACCAAGTGCAAACGAGCCAGAACCAAGTGCAAACGAGATAGAACCAAGTGCAAACGAGCCAGAACCAAGTGCAAACGAGATAGAACCAAGTGCAAACGAGATAGAAAATATAAAAGAAAATGACGAAATAAATCCACACGATACAAACAATCCAGGTAATGACGAATGTTTAAATGATAATAATAAAGTTGAAACGTGTATATATGAATATAATTACGTGAATGTAAACGATTTAATGAAACTATTAAACTATTGTAATGAACAAGAATTCTTATCTTCATCGACTTCGCTCGATGCTACCGAAGGAATGTTATTAGACAACGACGATGACAATGATAATGACGATGATAATGACGATGACAATGACAATGATAATGACGATGATAATGACGATGATAATGACGATGACAATGATAATGACGATGATAATGACGATGACAATGATAATGACAATGACAATGATAATGACGATGATAATGACGATGACAATGATAATGACGATGACAATGATAATGACGATGACAATGATAATGACGATAACAACGAGAATGATGATGACGATCACCAAAGAGAAGATAATGTTAACATGTATATAAAAGAATATATAAAAGAAAGTGTAAAAGAAAAACCAAAGTTAAACTTTGATAAAATTAAAAATATTATTGATGAAACTAAAAAGGAAAATAAAAAAAAAATAACAACTAATATTTCGGTACAAAAAAAAATAGGTTTAATTATTAGTAAAATAAACAATAAAATAAGTAAAGAAGTGGCAAAAGATATAATGAGTTATCAAAATATATTAAAACAGACATCAAACAAAAATGGCTTTGATGATAAATTAAATGCATTTTATCATTTTTTTCTGGACAAGATAAGTTCAAAACTGTAGCAGGTATCAAGTATATTAATGTAAAGTATATAAATAAAACGCGATAATGAAATGTAAACAAGCAATAGAGCAACAACGATTATAAAAATGAATAATTTTATGATCACGGTGAACAATGAAAAAATATGGAGATTTTTTAAAGAAAGCAATCCAGGTCTGCAAATAGAAGACTGTATTATTCTTTTTATTGATTTAATTGAAAAATTAACTGACAATATGAATGCATCGCTTAATACGAGCATGTTCACAAATTTATTTGAAAATGTAAAACAGCTTCAGACGCAAGTTGACGGCATATCTCGGTTGCAAGCAGAACAAAGTATCGGACTGTCATCGAAACTTGCAGAATTTAAGCGGGACTACATTGAAGATGTAAAAATGATACTGTCAACAAATGTTTCTGATAAAATTGCACCCCTAATTCGAGAACAAAATTCGATACTCATGGATAAAACCAATATACTATTAAACGATGTTTTACCAAAGTCAAACGACCAACTATCAAAACATTTGAGCGGAACCATTCGAGAAATGCAAAAAACCATCATGGATGACACGCACAAGTATTTTTCCGGAAGCACAATTTCTCCGCAATCTCTGCAAGAATTTATAACCACGCTGGATACTAAGCTGTCGTCTTCGCTGCAGATGTCGCAAGCTCAAACTGAAAAGCGGATTGACACCAGTATTCGAGAGATTAAAGCATCGTCGGATGCAAACCTGGGCGTAATTAAAGAACTGTCGTCTGCTAACCAGCAAGTTACGTGCGCCTTGACGCAGTCTGTTTCCGAGGTTTTAAAAAAAATGGAAAACAGTTCAGCCAAAGGAAAAATATCAGAAAATATTTTATTCAACACGCTTGTTGCGCTGTATCCGTGCGCGCAAATAGATTCTGTCGGGACAACAAAGGAAACCGGGGACATTATGATTAGCCGTAAAGACCGACCGCGGATTTTGGTGGAAAATAAAAATTGGGATAAGAATGTGGTTCAAGAAGAGGTCAAAAAATTTCTTCACGATGTGGAACAGCAAAACTGTTGCGGACTATTTCTTGCCCAAAATTACGGAATTGCAAACAAGGAAGACTTTGAAATAAATGTGCATAACGGCAACGTGTTGATATACATTCACCAAGCAAAAAACGACCCCGATAAAATCAAAATTGCGATAAGCATTATTGACCATTTCAAGATGCGATTGGATCAGATAACTGATAAGACGGACATAAACGCGGAGACGATTTGCAAGGAACGTTTGGACAACATTAACCAAGAGTACCAAATATTCGTCGCACAAAAGCTTGCCATAATTCGACACGTGCGCGATTTTCAGTCAAAGCTGTGTAAAATGATTGAGGACGTGCGTCTGCCGAGTTTGGAAGAGCATTTATCCAGTCGTTATGCGAGTTCCAGCAGTAAATACACATGTCAATATTGCGAGGTGTTCCAAGCGAAAAATCAACAGTCGCTTTCAGCGCACCATCGCGGATGTCCCAAAAAAAAATTGATTGATCAGGCGGATCATCAAGAAAACGAATGACGATCAGGCGGGTCGCGGCGTGCTTAGAGGTCGCGGCGTGCTTAGAGGTCGCGGCGTGCTTAGAGACGACACTTGGGTAAATAAAAATAAAACACACAGCAGTTGTTGCTATTATTTTTATTTTTATTTGAATAATCGATCGGAATTGATTTTCATGTTACTTCTTTACTATTTTTGTTATAACTAACTACTACTTTATTCATAAAATAAATTCCGTTCCAATATGTAATCGATGACGTAAAAAGATATCCGAACCGATGAATGTGTCCAGTTAACAGAGTTTGTTTATACATGTTATAAACTAAGAGTGTCAAAACGGAATGAGATATACAACCGGGAGACCGCAGCCACAAGTTTATATAATTGTTTACTCGTTTTTCAAAAATTGACTCCATCTTGTTGTTCTTGACTAGAAACAATAAAAAATAGTCAATCATTCCGGGCAATCCGGTTGTAAAAAATAAAGAGTAGTTAATAAGTCGTCCGGTATCAAACTGATGTGCCGCAACCAGTGCCGCACCCATTAATATGTGGTGCAACCAGTCATCGTGTGTGAATTTTTTATAATACACAGCCATGTGATACATATGTAACGAGTATGTTATAATGGAAGGCAGCATCGAAGTCTTTGCGCTCAAAACTGTATTGAAATCGGTAAAGGTCGAAACAATGTCGTCAAATGTTAAATATGTGATTAGTGCATTATTTACTCCGTGAATCAAATAGTATTTTCCTTCATATTTATTTCCGATTAGTTTATCGATTCCAACGTACACTCCGAAAAAACTTATAAAGTAGAACAATATAGTAAAAATATTCATTTTTATCTTTTATTATCTGATTGCTTTGCTTGTGCGTTTAATTTATATTAACTATACTTATATTAAACGTTATCTTTAATATTTATTCATTACCTTTAATATTAACTAATTAATGATTGAATAAAATTATTAAAAAATTATTAAAAAATTATTAAAAAATTATTAAAAAATTATTAATAAACTTAAGGTAGTATTTTTAATATATATTTTAATAAAATTTATTTTATATTACTATATTAATAATTCATTCATATACTATTATAGCAAATTAGTAAATTAGTAAAATGGGAAATTATATAAGTCTGTCAAGAAGTGCCGACACCGCCACCGCCACCGCCACCGCCACCGCCACCGACACCTCCGCGTCATCTGTGTCAATAAAAATAGTGGATGAATGCGACAATAATGATAGTCTTAACGTTATTGTTTCTTCAGAGTCAAAACCAGACTCAACCGATTCGTCGATAGATTCTGTGCCGCCACCGCAGCAAGCTAAACACGAAGAAGAACCAACAAAAATAAAAGAAGAAGATATTGAAGTTAAAATAACTAGTTTTAAAGAAGATCATGATATTGTATTTAAAAAACAGTTGTTAAAACAAAACAATAACAAAAATAACAAAAAAAACAACAAAAAAAACAACAAAAAAAATAACAAAAAATAATAAAAAATAATAAAAAACAAAAAATAATAAAAAACAAAAAATAATAAAAAACAAAAAATAATAAAAAACAAAAAATAATAAAAAACAAAAAATAATAAAAAACAAAAAATAATAAAAAACAAAAAATAACAAAAAATAATAAAAAATAATGTGGGCTATTTAGTCTATTCCGTAGCCTTAGTTGACCCATCCATCACCTTAGTTGACTCTTTATATTTTTGACAGCGTTGGGATTGTAATGTGTAAATTCTGCTTGATTGACAAGCTCTATGGATTCAAAATCCTTTTCGCTAAATGTCCCATTGTAACCATTTGAAATGGTAAATATGTAAAATGTAAATGCTTTTTGTTCCGAACACCACTTGCAACACATAATTCCTTCACACTTTCCGTCTTTGTAATCTCTCCGTCCTCGAAACCCGACAACGATTGCACCTTGTGGAAAATGGAAACTTTTAAATGTTGTCCAACGGCCCAACGTTACCATCTTTCTGTTCAACTTTGTCACTTCGACACGGTCATCGCGTGTTTTTTCTCCGTACTTCCAGACCACCGAGTATGATAATGTTTTTTCTTCAACCACTTTGTGAGGCATATAGAAGTTGAGCCGTGGCGATAAACCAGATTCATTACTGGTAACCGACGGCAGTATCAACTCATTTTTTTCTTTCTCGTCTGTGTTCATTTGCGCATAAATAAGGGATGGTCTGGCGTGACAGTGTAAAAAGGAATTTTTAATAAAAAAAAAATCAATTTATTTTTATTTTATTATACTCTTTTTTATTTAACTTATTTTTTATTTTTTAAACTAATTATTTTTAACTAGTTTAAAAAATAACATTGAGAGAATTATAAATTGAAATTTTTTTTTATATTTTTATATTCATCAAGTCGGATCGGAATTTATCGTTTTATTATCGATTGGTATCATATCATATCATATCATATCAGTCACCCGTCGTCCCGTCAATTAAATACGGTCATCAATTAAATACAATGATGTTATCGCCCAACTCTTGCGCAAGGTATTTCAAGTTGGGGTCGGCAACAAGGCGTAACAGCGTTATCGGTTGTCTTGGGTATGAAAACGCAAGTCCTTGCATCACTTGTGTTGAAACCGCGGAAATAGGCGTCGGGACTTCGACTTGTGACGATGGATGTAACACGTGTGCAATTTGTTTAGAGTCTATTAATAGTGTCGTTGTCGACGGAGCTCCTCAAAAAAATATTGCGACTACGGAATGCGGCCACACATTTTGCTTGTCTTGTCTTCTAGAAAATTTGCATACGTCGAACCTTTGCCCCCTTTGTCGTGCACCAATTGAAAAAAATGTGAAAAAAGTGTTGAAACCGCTGTCCTACTCAGAAGGAATTGGATTGTTGAATCATGAGCTCAATGGCCTTCGAATTTATGAAGACATTGAACAGTATGTTCAAAATGCAATGGAGGTTTCTAGTGAATCGAACACCAACGGTCAAAATGTGCAGGATGTGATTGATGATGTTATGAACATGGTGACCAACTTTGGTTTCAACTTACTATATGATGCTACTCTGCATACAAACGGCGGTGATGAAAGAGAGATAGATCATGAATGGGTTATCCAAATGTACAACAATGACTCTGAAACCGATTCCGACTCCGGTTCCGAATCCGCCATTAATCAGTACAATGGTTACAACAGTGACTCTGACTCTGACTCTGAGTCCAATTCCAATGGATCTGGAGCTGAAGATGAAGATGATTGCGACGAGTCGGAATCGGAATTTGATGGAGACAATGGTGGCGATGGCGACGAGTCCGAAAAAAAAAGAATTGTATTGCCAGAAGTTCCAGAGTCAATGCTCGAGTAAATTATTTTGACCGTTGAGACTGTTGACTGTTGTTGTTGAATTAATCCGGTAACTATAATGAATAAATATAGTCTACTCTACTAACATAAAACATAAAACATAAAACATAAAACATAAAACATAAAACATAAAACATAAAACATAAAACATAAAACATAAAACATAAAACATAAAACATAAAACATAAAACATAAAACATAAAACATAAAACCATAAAACATAAAACCATAAAACATAAAACATAAAACATAAAACATAAAACATAAAACCATAAAACATAAAACCATAAAACATAAAACATAAAAAAACATAATTAATATTTTTTATATTTTATTTTAATATTCTCTTTCTCTCTTTTTCTATAGTATGATTCCATGATTCATATTTTTTTATTATGGCTATGCAATGCCACCAGTTGGATTTATAAATAGTTGTTGTCCTTTGTGATTTATAAATTCGCCTTGAATTGAACCAACATATGACGCCGGCGCTCCTCCTTTTTTGATTCTGCTTCTGCTTTTGCTTTTGCTTCTGCTTATGCTTCTGCTTTTGCTTTTGCTTCTACTTCTGCTTATGCCAAGTTTTTTTGTTTTCTTCGACTTGGATTTGCTTTTGCTGCGGCGTTTCTTTTTTCCGCCCAAACCTGTTGTTGCTGCTGCACATATTCTCATCATATCGTCTTTGTTTTCATCACTTAAAACTTCATCAAATTTACCCGCAATTATTACCCCCATTACCGTATCCCTAGAACAGTCGTACAAGGGCGCACCAGGTTGAAAATTGTCAACAAGCGTTTTTATACCTTGGTCGATTTGTTCCGATGTTTCGGGATTGAATATACTTTGATCTAATTCAGGATTTTTGAATTTTTCTGATATAAATGCTAGATTTACATTGTCAATCGGATAAAAACGATTCGGCGATGACAAATCCGTGTGAAGTCCGACATCATAACGAATGATGCTGGCACGCAAATCAGAATATCGAGCGGCGACTAGACTTTTTTGAGGCGTATACATAGTATTTTTTAGCCCGTTTTTTATTAAAAACGTGTTGAATGGTTTCTGGTTTCGATTAAATAACATGAAGTCATAATATAGCGCCTTTTTCATTAAAAATGTTTGTTCAGCCGTAAAGCTCGGTAGAGTCGCCATTTCTTCCATGTTTCCCTCCATATTTATTAACCTTATATTAATATATTAATTATAGTTATATAAAATACGATAATATTTTATTTTTTATACTCTCTCGAAAATTTATAATATATATTACTATATAAGAATACATACTATAAAATGGGAGGAGGCGCATTGCCAGTTGCGTATAATAAAAAAAATAAAAAGGTTTACCTACTTTTCGGAAAAGAAAATGAATATTTAAACAAGGATTCGCCGGGATTCAGCGACTTTGGCGGCGGCGAAAAACCGGGGGAAAGCGCGCTCGATACGGCATTGCGCGAAGGGTGCGAGGAATTAAACGGATTCTTTGGATGCGAAGGAGAGATTAAACGCTTAATTAAAGAAAATTTAGTAACAAGTTTAAATCACGACCGATATACCACATTCCTGTTTGAAATCGAATACGATGAAAATCTGCCTTATTATTTCAACAACAACTATAAATTTTTGAAAGGTCATGTGAATAAATTGGTGCGCCATGCCACAAACGGTTTGTTTGAAAAATCGGTTATAAAATGGATGACATTCGATGACCTGCGAAATGAACGGAGCTCGTTTCGTTCGTATTACAGAAACGTTGTCGACGTCATTTTGGAAAATGAAGACGACATTGTGCGGAAACTCAGGGGGTCGGGTGCAAGGGCAAAAACTGTTGCGACTACTGCGACTACTCCGACTACTGCGACTACTCCGACTACTGCGACTACTCCGACTACTGCGACTACTGCGACTACTCCAACCACTGCTAGAACCGCAACTCATGCTATTGTTAGTCCGACTAAAACTAGTTTTAAAAAGCCGAAAACGGTTAAAAGTAGAACTAAAACGGCTACAATGAAAACGAATACAAGTCGCTATAACAATTACAAATATGATTCCGAATCCGATACCAATGACTCCGATTCACCAGTTAAAACACATGTAACAAAAAAAAAAGGAAATAAAAAAAAGAAAACAAAAAAAAATAAAAAATGGTTTGACATATTCTAAGTAAACTTCAACTTTAATTCATTCTTTTACTATTTTACACTTTTACTATTTTACACTTTTACTATTTTACACTTTTACTATTTTACACTTTTACTATTGTATTTTTTTTTATGATTTCTTGTTTTAGAGAGATGTTTACTGCTACTTTTCATTTTCTTTTGTTTTCGTTTTATAGACCTATATCTAGATTTGGATCTAGACCTAGTTCCACCAAACCCCTTTGCAGTAAAAGCGACGCTTCTTACTTCTTGCAAGTTTTGTCTCTTCATACATATTGCCTTCATTTCAATCTTTATTCTTTCAATATTTCCAAACATTTTATACATGTCTCCCGCGATTTGAACAAGTTTATCTTTTAATATGGTCCCATATTCCTCATCACCAAAATTTCCTTTTTGAAAATTTGGGATAAATAAATTAAACCATGTAAGTCCTTTTTCAAATTCTCTCATTATTTCATCGATTTGACTATCTATATCTTCAAGAGCTTCTTGGCCTCGACATTTTTCGCATAATTCAATTATTTCTTGTAACGTTTTCATATATATTGTTAAAATATCGACTACTTCTGAACATAAAATGCGCTTTATAAGTAAAGGATGGGTTATACTTGGATCTTCTAAATATTTATGTTTTATTTCAAAAGGGGTTGTGGGTAAATGAAACAATTTCGCTTTAACCTCTACTGGTATCTCCGAATTTGCTTTATCCTTCAACATTTTCAACATTTCAAATTCCGAGTCTTTTAAAATTTCAATCTCTTTTTTAAATTCATCAGTTTTTTGTTTTGAAAATTCACACAACGTTGACGGTGTTAATGGCGATAATGAAAATGGAGATGTCGACGATGACGATGATGTAGATGATGGCGAGGGCGTCGACGATGACGATGATGCCGGCGGCGTTGACTGTCCTGCACCCATAATAATTTATTAAACCAAATATAAATTATTATTATATTATATTTTATCTTTTATATTTTCTGAATATTTTCTGGTATTATATATACTAAAAGAAATAGATAGGTCATATTTACACATACAGCAGTACCCGTTCTTCAGGGTCGGGTTTCAAGCACCGCTTCAAACAAAAGTATAGTGACGTGTGCAAAAAGGGGCGCCCTATGCGCTCTATATCGTCTTCGCCGTTTTTAAACTTGTGTTGTAATAGCGCGTAAATGCAAAGCGCAGACAAGCTGTACTGCCACGACGTTGTGGTAAGCCGCATCGGCAGCCGTTTTAAAGCGGACTCCTGCAGCTCTACCGGCAAAAATGACGTGTGCTTGTTTACTTTTAGTGGCACATCAATAATAAGCTCTTTCTTATTGTTTTTTTGCATCAAAATCAACTTTTCAGCATTCATGAAAACAAAAACGTAGTCAAATACCATTGTTATTTTATTACTTTCTCTTCCTTCTCCTTCTCCTTCTCCTTCTCCTTCTCCTTCTTCATCGTATTGGTCTCGTGTTTGAGTAACAACAACAATATCTTCTAAGCTGAGAAACGGAATGATCCGACCATAGTCTGCTCGAATGTGTTCAAGCTGAGTTCCAATGTCGGCAAGCAGTTTCAATGTCAGGGTGTATGCCATCCCGAACATGTCGTCTGTATCCGAAGCTGAGTGCATATCTTGAATAAAAGTTTTTAAAGGAACCACGCGCAGCGCTTTGAACTTAATCGAAAACATCGTATGACTGTATGCATGTTTTATCAAACTTGCCACACTTGATAAAAGTGAAACCGCGGATTCGGAACCACCAGATGATGATGATGATACTTTAAGTAAAAAACTTTTTATAGGCATCGCTGTTATTTTCGATACTGACGACGCATACGAATGTTTATTCGATTCATATATTGTACACTCTTCTACCTTATGAATTAGTTTCATCTTTTAATTGCAATTGTTAGAATGTTAGAATGTTAGAATGTTAGAATGTTAGAATGTTATAATGAATGTGTTAGTTATTATATGTAATGTTTTATTTTTAATATTATTATTTTATTTTACATTGTATTTTTTTTTATATAGAACACAATGTAAAATAAGTAGGCTAACAAAAATAATATAGGTATTCAAAAAGGTGTTCGAAAAAAATGTGCTCAAAAATTATTCAAAATATTGTTTAAACCTGTAAAACATTTTTTTGAAATATAAACCAACGTACATGTTGACAATATTGCTTGACTTTTTACCATCCACCTTAAACATCAAAGATATAGATGTGTTATTATTACATTCGACCGCCTTTAGTTTAATTTTCCCTATGGATAAAAATTCCTTTCCTTTTTTTAATGCTGCAATTTTAGAAGCTAATTCCTCCTTGTCATGATAATTAAATTTTTGACTTTTAACTATACATTTATTTTCTTTAAAAATGTATTTCAAACAAAAAAATACGTGTATTATTTTATCATTTTCATCTGAAGCATTTGTGTAATTGTGTTGTGTTTTATTTTTATCTTTACTTTCATTTTGATTCATTTTACCATTTTCAAAGGTCATAAAAATGTATTGAATACCATCCGCCTCGCTTTCAACTACATTGACTTTACTAATTACATCTGGATTTAATGCGGACAACAGGTCAAATAGTTGTCCATTTTTCAAAACATTTAAAACTGTGTCCTCTTTATTTTTCAAGTTAATATTAAATACTATTTTGTACGTATTCGTGTCATTTTTTTTTAGAACAATATTTTTTTCATCACAAATTGTGATCCATTCGTCGCCGCTAGCGCCATCATCTTCACTGTCGCTCATTCGTATTGTTTCTATTATCTAAGTATTTAAGTATTCAAATATTTAAATATATAAATAATTTTATAAAATATAAATACAGAATAAACTAATAATAAAATAATAATAATAAAAATGAATCGAAATGAAATAAAATATTAAAAATATTAAATATTAACAGATAAAAACTAATCCATCGGAATACTTCTGTTTATATATGATTTAACTAAATATTCTAGCGACTTATTTTCATTGATATAGTCAATCGTTTGTAGACCAGACATGGCTGATAGAAGCAGCTTACATAAATCTTTTTTTATTTCTAAAGTTTCTTGAGACATTAATTTATTTACTAGTTTAATTATAAAATTTGCTGAAAAATCAGAACTAAACATATCCGTTATTTCTTTATCGTTTATAATTTTATTATAAATCATATCATGATAGTTTTTATCTATACATAAATAACGAATTATGGCGCGAATTAACTGTTTCATCTTTTCCGGTCTAAAAGATAAGAATAATAGGTTAAACAATTGATCGCTATTACTGTCGCTTAAATTATATACAATTCCAAAATCAATAATTCCAATGGTGTTGTTGTTTGTTATTATTATATTTCCTAAATGAAAATCCCCGTGTAAAATATTGTAGCGAAAGAGTGATTCGAAAAAAAATGATTGAAATATTTCACAACGATCTCTTAATAAATCTAATGATACATTTTTTGCGATAGGTCCGTCCAAATATTCCATCACAATCACGTCATTATATTTGTCTGTAAAATGTTTGTAAACGTGAGGAATAACTATACTTTTATTATTTTTCAAATTGTCTTTGAACAATAAAGCATTGTTAACTTCACTCATAAAGTCGCACTGGTTTAAAAGTGACTCGCTGTTACTTTCTATAAACTTCTTGAAATCTATTTTAATATAATATCGAACAATGTTTTTTATAAAAATATTATTAAAAAAAAATAAAACCGCATCAATATCATGTTCAATGCGCGTTTTAATGTTAGGTCTCAACACTTTAATAATAACCGGTGCATCATTTAGTAGCGCTTTAAATATCAGCGCAACAGATCCACTGTTTGTCGGAATGTTACTTTCAACAACTAATTTATCGTTACGAGCCTTTGCAAATTCTGTTATATTTTGAATGCATGACAGTGCAGAATACAACTCGTCTTGTGTGTAAGGAACATTATTACTAAAAACACTAAAATATAACTTTAGTTCGTCGTTATCTTTAATATTTGCACCGCTATATACTTCTTGAACCCCCCATTGAACTACTTTAGTAAAAAGATAGTTTTTTTGTACTAATGAATTGCAAATCGACATAATAGCACTATTAGATGATATAACGCTGAGTTTGTATTTCATAAAGTAGTATATTGATACGGATAAAATGCTTATAGTGTTCGTGGCCAAGCCAATGTATTGTAGTAATTTCATTATATATGATTCTGTTTCTCCCTTATTCCCTTATAATGTGTATAGTGTTATAAAATAAAATAAAAATAAAAATGTTTATTTAGTTAAATTTAGTTAAATTCTTATTTATTACCTTATATTTTATCAATGTATAATTATTAAAATATATATTAAAAATTAAATTATAAACTAATAAAAGTTTAATATTTAATTTTTAATATATATTTTAATAATTTTAAGTTTGATTTACTTAAAAATAATCGTTTTTATAAAATATAAAAGTTAATATGTTGAAAGTAAATGAAACTGCTAAAACAATAATTACTACAATACAGTCACAGTATACCACTAAAATAAAACACTTAGAAGACGCTTTAAAAAAAAATAATGTAGAACTGAAAGAAGCTACAATTCATCTTAAAGAACAAATAAACCAAAACGCGCAACAAGAAGACCGCGTTCATCGCCTGGAACAAACGGTGTCCCGGCTGCAACAGTGCGTCAATGAAAAGGCCGATCAAAACGCGCAACACGAAGAAAGCATTGCGTGCCTGGAACAAACGGTGTCCCGGCTGCAACAGTGCGTCAATGAAAAGGCCGATCAAAACGCGCAACACGAAGAAAGCATTGCGTGCCTGGAACAAACGGTGTCCCGGCTGCAACAGTGCGTTAATGAAAAGGCCGAGCAAAACGCGCAACACGAAGACAGCATTGCGTGCCTGGAACAAACGGTGTCCCGGCTGCAACAGTGCGTTAATGAAAAGGCCGAGCAAAACGCGCAGCATGAAAAAAACAATC
>Ga0247841_10002429_pt1 | contig 37190 bp, 35 predicted proteins | sample LaCruzMarch2015__2_FD_192410 | JGI IMG/M metagenome (GOLD analysis project Ga0247841, IMG submission 192410) | Freshwater microbial communities from meromictic Lake La Cruz, Castile-La Mancha, Spain - LaCruzMarch2015_18m | ecosystem: Environmental > Aquatic > Freshwater > Lake | place: Spain... | reverse complement strand
ATATTCCTCTAATTTCTCCTTGAAAATTTCCTGTTTTGTAGTCATATTCATCATGCGACTACGGTAACAGGAATTATTATCTAATCACTGCTGTTTGGGTAACATTATTTATTATCTAAAGCGCGGTATTGACAGATGAATGACAGCTTGGTAGAATTACGCCAGAGTGTTTGCAGTCCTCTAAGTTTTAAAGTTGGAAAGTAAAGAGCAAAGTATTTTAGCTTTATGTGATCAAGTGAGGGAATGTAAAAAATGCCCTCTTTATAAGTTGGCCAAAAATCCGGTACCTGGAGCTGGGAGCGCAGAGGCACAAATAATGTTTATCGGTGAAGGACCTGGAGAAAAAGAGGATATACAGGGAATTCCATTTGTTGGTGCCGCTGGCAAGATGTTGGATCAAATGCTCGAATCAATAGGACTCGAGAGAAAAGATGTTTATATTGCCAACGTTGTCAAGCACCGTCCGCCCGGGAATAGAGACCCGAAGCCGGAAGAAATAGCCGCTTGTTGGCCTTATTTAGAAAAACAAATTGAAATTATAAAACCACAGCTAATTGTTTGTCTGGGCCGACATTCTCTTGGGAGATTTCTCCCTGGTGTCGGGTCAATCTCGGCCGTCCATGGCCGAGCTTTTGCCAAGGGTAATCAAGCTTATATGGCGTTATATCATCCTGCCGTTGGTCTTTATAATGGCGGAATGCGTGAGACTTTGTTTAATGATTTTAAAAAAATAAAAGTTGCGTTAAGAAAGATAAAAGAAAGGGAAAGTAAATAGGTAAATATGGAAAAAACGAACTCGAGCGTGCCAAGGCAAACAGCCTTTCACGCGTCATTGGAGAGTTTCAGATCCCCATCTAATTTTCAAAGGCGGTCTAACGGTCAAAATCGACCATCTCCAAAACCAAAATTGCAACGAGAAAACAAAACAAATCAGATGCCCTCGATAGATTTCAAGGGCTCTAAGACACTTAAACTTTGTCATTTGGGCGGGTTGGAAGAAGTCGGCAAAAACATGAGTTTTCTTGAATATGGAAATGATATTCTGATTGTTGATGCCGGATTTTCATTCCCGAGTGACGACATGCCGGGAGTTGATTATGTTATTCCCGACACTTCGTATCTAACTGAGAATCGTAGTCGCATTAAGGCAATTGTTCTGACCCACGGCCATATGGATCACATTGGCGCGATTCCTTATATCATCGAAAAAATTGGCTCACCGACTATTTATGGGACCAATCTGACAATCGGAATCCTCAAAGAAAAGCTTGAAGAATTTGGCTTGACTCAACGTGTCAAGACCGTCGTTGTTAATCCGGAAGAGGATGAATTAACCCTTGGCGTTTTTAAAGTCAGCTTTTTTAGAGTAAATCACAACATTCCTGATACGGTTGGCTTGGTTATTGACACACCGGAAGGAGCGGTTGTCCATACCGCTGACTTTAAATTTGATCTAACGCCGATCAACGAACCGGTGATTGATCTGGGAAGAATCTCGCAGATAGGCAAAAAGGGAGTTTTGGCTCTATATATTGATTCTACGGGTGCCAGAAATTCCGGCTATGCCATTTCTGAAAGCGAAATCAAATCCAACCTGACCGAATTGTTCACTAGGACGAAAGGGAGAGTCTTCATCTCGTCCTTCTCTACGTTAATCTCCAGAATTCAGCAAATTATTGATGTAACGGTTGAATGCAACCGAAAACTAACGATCACTGGTCGCTCAATGATTGCTACTATTGAGGTTGCTAGCAAATTGGGTTATCTAAAGACACCGGAGGGGCTAATCGTTACTCCCCAACAAGTCTCTAAATATCCGGATGACAAAATTGTCGTTTTGTCTACTGGCACTCAGGGCGAAGATTCATCAGCCCTAACGCGGATGAGTCGTGGCGACCACCGATTTTTCAAGATTAAAAAAGGCGACACAGTGATCCTGTCCAGCTCAATTATTCCCGGTAACGAACGGCAAGTAGTCGAAGTTTATGACAATCTTCTACGCGCTGGGGCGAAGGTTGTTGACTATAAGCAAATGGATATTCACACTTCCGGTCATGCTCATCAAGAGGAGCTAAAGACAATGATGCGGCTTGTGAACCCGAAATATGTAATTCCGGTTCACGGTAATCGCTATATGCGTCAAGCCAACGGTGATCTGGCGCGGTCGTTGGGGATGGGAGAGGAGAATGTCATTATTGTAGATAACGGTGAGGTGGCTGAGTTCTCCGACCAAAAATGTCAGATTATGAAGACCAAAGTACCAACTTCGTTTGTATTGGTTGACGGTCTTGGCGTTGGTGACGTTGGCAATATTGTTTTACGTGATCGACAGGCAATGGCCGAAGGCGGTATTTTTGTCATCATCCTTACAATTGACCACAGAACTTATCAGATTGTCACTAGTCCGGATATCATCTCAAGAGGATTCGTTTATATGAGGGCGGCGGAGGATTTGATTCACCGGGCGAGGTTTGAGGTTAAGCAGATGTACAAGCGCAACGCCATGCGCCAACCGATCGATCTATCATACATTAAAACCGTTATCAGAGAAGAGCTAGGTGAATTTCTCTTCAACGAGACCAAGAGAAGACCGATGGTTATTCCTGTTATCATCGAAGTGTAAAGGCCGATGGCTTGCCCCGCACAAAGCGCACAGCGTGACAGAATGTAATTCTGTAAGCAAGTAAGCTTCTGTGCTGGGGTTATCCCGGTGATTATCGAAGTGTAAACCCTTGATAAGGCGTGGTCTAGCAGGGCAAGATGTGTTAAATTATTAGAGGAGGGAAATTGGCAAGACGTGGCAGAAAGCCCAAGTCTCTGGGTCTTTGGGAGTCGATCGATCCGAAAGCGACCAAGGAAGTAATCGCTCTTTTGGTGGCGGTCCTTTCGATAATACTCATTTTGGCTGAATTTTCTGCGGCTGGTAAGTTTGGTAGTGTGCTATTTGGCGCTGTTAAGCAAGTTTTCGGTATCGTCGCGTACATTTTTACACTTTGGGTGGCTTTTGCCGCGTACTATCTTTTTAACATTGACTCTTTACAGCGAGTCAAAGTCTTTTTTTGGGGTTCATTCATTTTACAAATTATGCTTGCAGCTCTTGTCGCACCGTTTGGTTCAAGCGGCGGCGTTATTGGCGGATATTTTTTTGGCGCCCTTAGTTCTATCTTGGGTCAAATTGCCAGCATTCTCATATTTTTCGTCCTGACTCTCGTGACAATTATTATCACTTTTAATATTTCTCTGAGGGACTTAGCAGGCAGGATGAATCTAAAAATTCGAACTTCTGGTGACATGAAAGATCTCACGGGTGAATCAAAAGGAATCTCAGTCTTCAAGGTTGTGCGTCGCAAAATTGGTGCAGTAAGAAATGATGTCCCGGTCCAACCAATGAGTCCGCCGTCTCCATCGGATGGCAACTGGTCTCTACCCCCCATGGAGCTACTCGATGAATCAAAAGGTAAAGGGCAGATTGGCGATGCCAATAAGATGGCCAAGACCATCATGAAGACACTGTCCGACTTCAATATCGAAGTTAGCCCTGAAAGGGCGAACATTGGCCCGACAGTTACTCAATTCGAGCTCAAGCCGGCTGATGGTGTTAAACTCTCGTCGATTTCTGCTCGCTCGGATGATTTGGCCCTAGCTCTAGCCAAGCACCCTGTTAGGGTAGAGGCGCCGATTCCGGGTAAATCAGCTGTTGGCGTTGAAGTCCCGAATGACACCATCGCAAAGGTTTCGCTCAGAAGTCTAATTGATAGCGAGAAATTTAAAAAAAGAGATCAAAATCTCACCTTACCTCTTGGGATGGATGTAGCTGGCGAAGTAATATTAGCCGATCTTCGGAAGATGCCCCACCTTTTGGTGGCTGGCGCAACTGGTTCGGGTAAATCCGTCGGCTTAAATTCATTTTTAATCAGTCTTTTGTATCAAAACTCGCCGAGAGATTTGAGGATTCTACTTGTCGATCCCAAGCGAGTTGAATTTACAATGTATAACGGTGTCCCGCATCTTTTGACACCAGTCGTGGTTGAGGTTGATAAAACGGTCAATCTTTTGCGTTGGGCGATCTCAGAGATGGAACGCCGCTTCAAGCTTTTTGAATCGGTTGGCTCGCGCGATATCGATTCATACAATGAAAAAGCAAAGAAAGGCTTTAAGGGCACGGACGGGACTTACCACGAGAAACTGTCCTACATTGTTATCGTAATTGATGAATTGGCCGATCTCATGATGCAGGCTGCTAACGAGGTTGAGGCGGCTATAGTTAGGCTGGCTCAACTGGCTCGTGCGACAGGGATGCATTTAGTCGTCGCGACCCAGAGACCATCCGTTGACGTTATCACGGGCTTGATCAAAGCCAATATTACTTCAAGAGTCTCTTTTTCGGTTGCTAGCCAAATTGACTCCAGAACCATTATTGATCAAGCTGGGGCGGAAAAGTTGCTTGGCAATGGCGACATGCTTTTTCTTGGCGGCGAATATACCAAGCCAAAACGTGTTCAGGGCGCGTTTGTTTCTGAAAAAGAAGTTAAGGCTGTGACCGATTTTCTCAAAAGCCAAGGTTCAGCAGTCTATGATAATTCGATTACAGAATACAGAGAGGTTAGCGGTTTAAAGAATGGCCACAATCGTCGTGGCGGCAGTTTCGGTGGCAGCAGTGAAGGTGATGATCTGCTGTCTGATGCCAAACAGCTCGTTGTTGAATCGGGTACGGCCTCGGCGTCGTTTTTGCAAAGGCGTCTCAAGGTTGGCTACGCCCGGGCGGCGCGTTTACTTGATTTGATGGAAGAGCAGGGTATAGTTGGTGCATCGAGGGGTGCAAAACCGAGAGACATATTAGTAGATTCTGTTGATTATGGCGAAGGGCCAAAAGAACCACAAGACCAAGAGTATCGATAATTCGTTCTCAAGATGTTTGAAATCGTGATTTTTCAATTGTAATTATTTTTTGAGTTTTAATTAATCATGGCAGCTTTCAAAACAAAAAAAATCATCTCCGGCGAAACAGTTGGTTGGAAATTGAGAAAAGCGCGACGTAAGCTCAAACTGACGGTTGAACAAGCCGAAGAAGAAACCAAGGTTAGGGCTAAATATCTTAAAGCAATTGAAGCCGACGACTGGAAAGCGTTTCCCAGCCGTATTTATGTATTGGGGTTTGTTCGACGATATAGTGAGTTTCTCGGTCTAAGCAGCAAAGAAGTGCTGGCTGAATTCAAAGACCAATTTGACAATTTTACCGTGTCAAAAGGTTTGGAAACCCTCTCGAAAAGGAAAACCGAGAAGCCGAGTGTGATTATTACCCCAAGGTTAATTTATGCGACTCTGGCAATTTTGGCGGTTGTTTTTGTGATCGGATACATGATTTTTGCTATCAGCAAGTTTTCCAAGCCGCCGGAAATAGAAATCACTTTTCCCAAGACCGAAGTTGTAACCGACCGAGATATTGTGATCGAGGGTCAAACTAGCCCGAACGCGATCATTGAAATTAACTCTCAAGCTGCTAATGTCGAAGACAGTGGTCATTTTATCCAGAAAGTCAGATTAGAGCCGGGTATTAATGTGTTCGAAATCAAAGCCAAAAGCCGGCTTGGCAAGGAAAAAACAAAGATTATTAGGGTTCTTTATCAAACAAACGCTTTGCCCGCACCGTCAGCCACGGTAAGCGCGAGCTAATTGATACTAAACAGGGAGGGGTTATGAAAAAGGTAAAAGCGAAACAGGCAGACGAACCGGTGCCACAGACGGGCCGCAGGCAGGCGCTTGACGCGGCAATTTCTGTTATCGAGAAGCAATTCGGAACTGGCGCGATTATGAAAATGGGCGAGCTTAAAAAGCTCGACATCAGCGTCATCCCCACAGGCTCGCTTTCGCTTGATCTAGCCCTAGGTCTTGGCGGCATTCCCAGAGGAAGAATTATTGAAATTTTTGGGCCGGAATCGTCCGGCAAAACGTCGTTGGCGCTTTCGATTGTCGGCCAAGCTCAGAAACTGGGCGGTCTGGCGGCCTTTGTAGATGCCGAACATGCTTTTGACCCCGAATATGCCCGAAAAATCGGAGTCGACGTGGACAATTTACTTATTAGCCAGCCTGATACTGGCGAACAGGGCCTTGAAATAACCGAAACCCTGATCCGCTCCAATGCCCTCGATGTCATTGTTGTTGATTCGGTGGCGGCGTTAGTGCCAAGAGCGGAAATCGAAGGTGAAATGGGCGATTCGATGATGGGGGTACAGGCGAGATTAATGAGCCAGGCCTTGCGTAAAATTACCGGTGCTGTTTCAAAATCAAAAACATCCGTGATTTTTATCAATCAGCTGCGTATGAAAATTGGGGTCATGTTTGGCAACCCGGAGACAACCACGGGTGGAATGGCCTTAAAATTTTATTCCTCAGTTAGGATGGATGTCCGTCGCAGCGAACAGATCAAAAAGGGAGATGAGGCGATTGGCAATCGTGTGAGAGTTAAAATAGTCAAAAACAAAGTCGCTCCACCATTCAGAGTAGCTGAGTTTGAAATGCTTTATGCTAGCGGTATTTCCGCTTCCGGAGAGGCGATCGACCTGGGTACAGAATATGGCTTAGTTAATAAAGCCGGGGCTTGGCTGACTTTAACCGATCCGCAAAAAGTGGGGGCGGATTCTGACAAACTAGGCCAAGGCCGTGAAGCCGCGCGCGGTTTTCTAGAAAAGAATCCCGATATCTTAAAAAAGTTAACGACCGAGATAAAAAAGAGTGTCAAACAACGACCCGAAGCGGCTAGTTGAATATTGCCTGAGGGTTTTGGGTAGAAAAGCCTATTGTGAGGCCGAGCTTAGATCTAAGCTAAAAAATCGCACTGATGATCAAGCACAAATCGAGCGGGTGGTCCAAACGCTGAAAGGCTGGAACTTGCTTGATGATTTTGAATTTGCCAAAAATTATATTAGAAATACCCTCATCCTCAAACCCAAAGGCACCCGGCTGATTAAATTTGAACTTCTGCGAAAAGGGATAAATCGGGAAATAGTCGATAATGCCCTGAGAGATCAGTACACTGCTGACCAAAGCGAAGCGATTGCAGATCTGGCTAAGAAAAAGTTCTCCAAGCTTGATGGCGTTTCGAGGGAAAAAAAATACCAAAAAATGGTGTCGTTTCTCGTGCGCCGAGGTTTTGAATATGATAAAGTAAAAAAAGAGGTTATCCGTATTATTGATTAATTTTCGTTTTTCTGCTAGGATGTCCAAATGATTTCATTTCTAAAAAACAAAACCACCCACAAGAGAAAGACCAAGATTATCTGCACAATTGGTCCAGCTTGTTCGAGTGAAAAAATGATCCGCCGGCTTGTTAAAGAGGGCATGGATTTTGCCCGCTTTAACTTTTCTCACGGTAGTATCGAAGAATTCGCTCAATGGACGAAGATAATCCGTCGGGCGGCCAAAAGCGAGAAGAGAAAGGTTGAAATCATTCAGGATCTTCAGGGTCCGAGAGTCAGGATTGGCAAACTAAAACGTGAAGGTGCGCAAATTAAAATCGGTGAAAAAGTTACACTCATTTTTAATGGTGTTGCAACGCATAGACACAATGAAGTACCGATTCAATCGGACATTGAGTTGGACGTAAAAAAGGGCGATCAGATCCTAATGGACAACGGTCTGATCGAGCTTGAGGTCAAAAAGGTTGATTTTCCAAATATTGTTTGTACGGCTCTCACTAGTGGTATGCTTTTTTCCCGAAAAGGTCTTAACTTCCCTAATTCTGATGCTAAAGAACCCTTAACCGGCAAGGATCTGCGTGATCTTGAGGCGGGTTTGAAGATGGGTGTCGATTGGATCGCCCTTTCGTTTGTTGAAGATAGAGATGACATTGAAAAGCTCCGCGAAATTGTTGGCGATCGGGCCAAGATTTTGGCCAAGATCGAAAGACCTCAAGCGATCGAGAATTTTAGTCATATTTTGGAAGTTGTTGATGCGGTTATGATTGCTCGAGGAGATCTGGGAATCGAAATTCCATTTTGGAAGTTACCGAGTCTTCAAAAACGAGCTATCAAGCGCGCTAAGAGTGCTGGCAAACCGTCAATTGTTGCGACCGATATGATGGCATCGATGGTTGTGGCTCAAAGGCCCACCCGCGCTGAAATTTTGGATGTGGCAAACGCTGTAATTGATGGCGCTTCGGCCGTAATGCTTTCCAACGAAACGGCTGTTGGCAAACATCCGGTCGAAACTCTCATCTGTATGCGCAGAATTGTTGAAGAAGCCGAGAATTTCAAAGCATCTCACGAACTCGAAAGTCTTCTCTAAACTGCTCCCTTGTCTTTTTGTTGAACTAACGAGAGTTTTGTTTTAGACTATTTAGCAATACGGTTGACGTTCGAGCCGTTTTTTGCTATATTTACGCGTTTAGTATTTTGACATGCAAAAATAGTCTGCGTCCTGCGTTTTAAACATAAATTGGTTGTGTTTAGAGCACAGGACGTGGGTCGTAGCGGGATTGGGGGCGCCTTTAGACGCCTGAACGCAGGTGAGGGAAGAAGAAGCTACCATGGCAGTAATTCTCCTCGCGGCGTTAGTTGTGGTCATAGTCGTCCACCGTCTGCCATTGCGGTGGTTCGCCCGGCTTCGTGTCGGGCCACTGCTGTGGCTGGCGGTCATCGTGGCGATGGGCCTGGCTCTCTACGGAGAGCTGGCAGCACCGCCGCCGCCATCGGAGGACGGGCTGGAGGGGTTACCTCGTAACCTCTCCGACGGAGAGTGGGGGCCTCTCGAGAGAGAGGCCGCGGAAGTTCTCGAGTCCGAGAACTTGCTTCGTGCCGCGCGTGCGACTGAAGCAGGAAATCGGGCTGGGAACAAGGAGGATGACGGGCAGAGCGACGTTGTCGCGCTGCCTGAGCCCGAACCTCCGGTTCGGGTTGCCCGTCCCACGCCTGCCCATCCTCCTACGCGCGAGCGAACGCTCGCGCAAAAGAAGTAAGTCGGGGTGTCGAGGCGAAAAGGGGATTCGCCTCGAAGCCCCGAGAGGTTTGGCGGTGGGGTTACCGCCCGCTGTAAGCGGGCGGCAGTCCAGACCCGGAGGTGGCCAAATGGCCACAGGCAAAGGCCGAAAATGGAGAAGGCGCGGCGAGGGAGGAACAGCCTCGGTTTCGCAGTCCGTGAGGACTGCGAAGCTTGCGGAAAGGGCAGCACGTCGTGATGAACGACGTGCTGCTGCGTCCGCCGTGCCCTCCTCTCTTCCTGCCCCCGACGAATAGGGGCGCTCCGGGATCACGGGGTGGGTTCGGTTCTCACACAGAGCCGTGCCCACCCCCACATTTTCTAAAAAGCCTTCAAAATTTGTAAAATATAAATTGTCCTTTGATCTCTTGTTAGCACTCGACTTCAACCTGTTTGTTTGATAAAATTGCCCTGTTTACAAGACTGTGTGGAGAGGTCGCATAGTTGGTCTAGTGCCCGCGCTTGGAAAGCGCGTAGATCCGAAAGGGTCTCAAGGGTTCGAATCCCTTCCTCTCCGCCAGTATCAGTTTGGGACTTTTTTAAGGAGTAGAAAGAGGTAGTAAAGGGAGAAGGAGAGAAAAAGACCCTTGTGTGGTCTTTTTTGTTTGTAAATTCGCCCATTTTGGTGCTTTCCTCAAGGACACACCTTGGTATTAAACTTTTTTGACAAACCTTATAAACCCCTCTACTTTGGGACTTTTCTCGTAAATTCTTACTATTGCGAATAGATCTGTTTTTGTTTGATACAAATAGTGCTATTCAGGCAACCGACAAGCTCTCTTTTCTGCTCTCTGGTACCGTCTTTGAAGATATACTGTATGAACCCGGTCAGGTTAAACTCCTCTCCGATTTCGGTTGAATCCTCTTGCTTCCGCATACTGTTATGAATAAACATAAATTTGTCCAATTCCGGCTTAAGGGTTGGCTTATTTTTGATTTCACTGACTGCCACCTGCTTCAATAATTCAGATAACTGCTCAACCAACTTTTCTTCTCTTATATATGGTTCATGGCAATCATAATTATTGAACTGCGTGCAATGATAATAGACATATCGCTTCAATTCTCCTGATTTGAGTCGTTTTATTCTCTCTTGAGCTGTTATACCCGAACCACACGCTCCGCATTTGAACATTCTCGTAAAGTCGAATTGTTTGGTTCCTGGCTTTGACTTCTTGGGTACGATCATCTTCTGCTGTACCGCATCAAATAATTCTCTCGAGATGATTGGTTCGTATCCGCCTTTATACCATTTGCCACCATACTCAAATAATCCGCAGTAGTAGGGGTTATTCAGCATATGATAAATCACACTTAAGTTGAGAACATTGCCGTTCCTGGATCGTAAAGTTGTTTTGTCTTTGAGCCAATCATAAACATCTCTGCCCGAATAACCCTCATAAGCGACTTTTTCAAACATTTCTCTGATGATTGGTCCTCGTTCCTTGTCAATAAACACTTTTTTCATTCCCTTGCCTGAATAATAATCGTTAATATAACCAAGCGGAGCAAAATTTGGCCGAAATCCCATTTCGCATTTGGTTCTCTGACCTCTTTGGACGTTTATCCCTCGGTTATCGTTCTCTAGCTTGGCTTGGCTACAAAGAATCATCAGTAAGAACTTATCATTTGGAGAATTCGTTAAAGCCTGGCTATGTGTTCGGATCTCTTTTAGATAGCCGTTATCCATCAGATCAACTAGCATTCCGAGATCTCCTGCATTTCGGCTCATTCTGTCCGGTGACCAGGTCAAAATGCCATTAAATAGTCTGTTACGAACATCTGAAACCAGTTCGTTGAAAACCGGTCTGGTGCTTGAACTCTTCGCAGAATGGCTTTCCCGCCTGATATCGGTAACTAAAAGCCCCTCGTTTTGAGCTAAAGCGGTCATTTCTTTAACCTGTGAATCAATTGATAGTGCTTGTCTTTCGTCGTCCTCCGAGCTTTTTCTTGCATAAAGGCAGTATCTAACTGCAGAATCTGTAATAACCGGCTCATTAACCAGCTCTCTATCCTTTTCTTGTGGCAAAATGAGGGGCGATGTATTGGTTGTCTGTTTATCTTTTTGACTCATACGTAAGGGAAAGGAAGCCCGAAACTGAACCATAAGTCAAGTGAAAAATCAGATTAGCGTACCAATCTTCGACTGCTGGGTCTACCTGTTCGTTCCCTGATGTATCCTCTGTAAAAGGAGGATATTTTGAAAAAAAGAAGATTTAGTTGTAAATATTGCGGGTCTTTGTCGACCAAAAGGAACGGCCAAAGAAAGTTGAAAAAAGGGTTCGTGGAATGTTTTTATTGCTTCTCGTGTAAGAAGTATTTCTCGACCAGATTACAGCCCAGAACTCAAATTGGTTTCCGTGAGAAGGTAGAGATTACCAGGCGACATCTCGAAGGAAGAACCAGCATCAGGACTATTGCCAGACATACGGGTCGTTCCAAGACAACTGTTTCAAAAGTAATCACCGAAGTCACTAACCAGTGTGCTTCGGCGGCTTGGGTAGCTAGAAACTTCAGACCCCAATGGTCTGGTTATCTTGCCCTAGACGGAAAGATGATTCGAATCTGGGATTGGGCTGCCAAACACTTCCGTTATACGAGAGAGGAGAAAAGATGGCTACACAAGATGAGCCTTCTCTTGGCACTCGATCTCGGAACTCTTGATATTCCGGATCACCACTTGGGATCAGACGAGACGGCTATTGATCTAATCATGTTTCTTCAATCACTCAAGAATCTTGGTTACCCGCTCAAGGGTTATATCTCCGATGGAAACGAAGATATTACAAGGACAGTTGAGAGGGTTTTCGGCAGAGTCCCTCATCAGCTTTGCATCAGGCACTATCTCGAGAATTTGAAGGACAAACTATGGAGAAAAGAAATAGCCAAGTTCCAGTATGAAGACGCCTGTCAAAGCCTACTTCAGGGAGTCAAGCCCAAATACCTCAAGGTTCCCAACGATCTATTTACCTACCGAGAGGTAAAACAACTTCCCTCAGCTAATCAACAGATTGAGAATCTGAATAGATATCTGATGCTCCGGCTCAAAACGATAGGTCAATTCCAATCGTTTCAGTCGGCCAAGAATTACTGTAACGCTCTTACCCTTATGAGAAGATTTACCGCCTTTACTGATTGTCGTGATAAGACCAAAAACCACAAAGCCCCATTGCTGATTGCTGGCTGTGATGTCGAAGAGCTGGACTACCTGACTTTGGGAAAATAGCAGTCGAAGATTGGTACGCTAATAAAATCAGCCTAAGATCGCTTTACAACAGGGGCGGTTCTGCTAACATTAAAGCTGTTAATCGTACATGAATACATAAATTGCCTAAACCTTAGTAATTCTAAGGCATGGCATAAAATCCTTCGCAGATAATGAGCTCGTCGTCAGAGCATCTGCGAAGGTTGTAGTCCGAAAGGACTGCAGGTAGCCGTAAAAAGCTATCGCTGGCGGCGGGCTTTTTGTATATCCCGCCCAAGTAAATTATCAGAAAGGAACAAATATGGGGGACAATAAGAAGAGTAAATCTAGTATTGTATTAAAGGCAAAGAGATCTTATAAGGACTATCAAGAAAGATTGGCTCAACAAAGGGCTGAAAACGAAAAAAGGATTGCAAAAGAAAAAGCAGACGAAGAGAAGCGCGAATATGCAATTACAACAGGGGATATTGAACCATTAGAAACAGATTACAATCTAGAAAAAGGCGAAAATGCTTATGCAGTTTTCCACGCTAGGAAAATGGGGAGAGTTGAAAAGGCTGTTCACGTAACCAGTCGCCAGGGCGTTGCTTCAAGAGCCGGGTGCGGTTGTTGCTTATTTGGCCCTCTCGGAGCACTTCTTGGCGGAGCTACGGCACCAAGTAAAACAAATCAGATCACGCATGAATCACTTACTACTTTAGATCAGGGTACGATGGTGTTCACGAACAAGCGTTTTCTCTTCATCGGGGATAACTCGATAACAAGTTTGTTCTACGACAAAATGATGAGCATTAATTTTCACTCACACTCAGCAGAAACAGACCTCGAAGTTAGATATCCAGAAATGCTCAAAGGCGAATATTATGCATTAACCGGGCAAGACTTCAAGATCGCTGAGCTTTGGTGCCAAGGAATAAGAAAAATAAAAACTCATAAAGAAAGGGGGAAGAATGGTTAAGTTTGAGCAGACGAAGCACGAGAAGAAGGACGAAAGTGGCAAGCATGATAGAAAGGAGGAAGGACAAAAACAAGTTTGGTATAAAACTTGGTGGGGAGTCCTGATAGTAATTTTCTTTATCCTCCCATTCTGGCTGATCTGGGAAATTTGGGCGAAGACGAAATGGAATAATGTCGCTAAAGTTGTTGTCACTTTGCTGGTAATTGGTTTTTATGTGATGGTTTTTGCTAACGGAGTTTCAGACACAACTCAGACAGCTAAAACCTCGCCAACTGCTACCTCCGCCACCTCAGAAGCAAAGCAAGAAAACAAAACAGCCGAACCAACCAAACAGCCCGATGTCCCAAGAGATTTCAAATCTGCCCTAAATCAAGCCGCAACATACTCGAAGACAATGCATCTGTCTAAGAAAGGTATCTACGACCAATTGGTTTCCGAATATGGTGGAAAGTTTTCGGCTGAAGCCGCTCAGTATGCAATAGACAATGTTGAAGCCGACTGGAATGTAAACGCCTTAGAACAGGCAAAAAGTTATCAAAACACAATGAACCTATCACCAGCTGCTGTTCGAGATCAATTAACCTCTCAATACGGCGGACAGTTCACCAAAGAAGAAGCGGATTACGCTATCGAACACCTTAACGACTAAGGATTACTGAAATCGAACTGAACAAATCCAGTAGGTCCGTCAGGTTGACAAACCTGTTAATTTCTGCTATTATATGACGTTTTGACTGATCATTGACAATATATTCTTGAAGCCCCAGTGGCTATCTTGTATAAAGGTAGTTAGCGGGGCTTCAAGAACCTGAACCCATATCTCTTAACGGAAGAGATGGGCAGGAATGCCGGCGGGCTTACGCAAGGAGGCGATAACTGATGACGAATCAGATTACGCCAACTGAAGGACAGGTAGCGCAGGTCAAGGACCTCCTCGGCGCCGCGATTCGCAAGAGCGGAGTCAGCAAGGACGGCATGGATCTGCTGATCGGCAACGGCGGTGTGTTCCAAGACCGCATTCTGCCGATCATCCAGGACCTCGGGGGCATCACCCCCAATCCATACGAGAAGGAAGTCACCAACCGGACCTGTGGCTATCCCACGGGCTGGACGGTTCCGACCTTCGACGAGCAACTCGAGCGCACCGCCAAGATGTACCCCGACCTGGTGCTGCCCGAGATTACCAACCGGGACATCGTCGTTCCGGGCGGTTGGGACGGCATCTGGTGGTTTCCGCCCAAGATCGCGGCCATCGGCCGCATCTGCGCAGTTGCCGACCCGTACGTCGCCGACTACGGCACGGTAGTGAAGCACCTGCTCGCTCTCATCGGGCAGCAGCGTGACTTCACCAACTACCGCACCCAGGACAGCGACCAACTGACGGCGGACTATATCCGCATCAACGAGCTGGTCCGTGGCCGCATCCAGACTCTGGAGAGCGCCACCGAGGGCGACTTCTTGCCCCCGATGCCGATCACGTTCGGGCAGTTCTACGGAGGTTTCAGCCCCCGCAACGCCCGCGAGACGTCCATCCGTCGGCAGGAACTGCCGTTCTGCACCGCCTACGTCGCCTCGCTCCTCGGGATCATGCCCGAGCGCCTCGTCGCTTACGAGGACATCTGGATTGATGTCCCCGGTGACGAGTACAATTGGGACGCTGGCGGCAGCTGGACGAACTCGCTGTGCTTCGGCTTCGGTGACGGCAGGCTGAAGCTCTACGCCCGCGATGCTGGCAGTGCCTGTGGCCGCTGCGGTTCGGTCGTCGGTTCCCCGGGAGTGTTGGAGCTGGTCGCCTAGACCGCTCGGACCCTCTCGGATCTTCGATCTCTCGACCAGGGGGCAAGCTCTGCTTGCCCCCGAAACATTTTTTCAAATATTGAATCCTCTTTATAAAAATAAACGATCTAACTCTTTGTAAAAGGGGCTAATGTATTCTAGTTCACGGACTAGGGTCGCCCTGGTTTATTTGGTGGAAGCCAAATTGACACTCCTTGCCTTAGTTAAGAATAAGAGGGTGCGAAAGCTGCCTCTGATTACAATTCAGCGAAACTATAATATTTAGTTCGTGGTGATCTAGATAAACAAAAGGCAATAGATTGGGACGCTGACGGCAACTGGACGAACTCGCTGTACTTCAACTTCAATGACGACAGGCTGAAGCTCAACGCCAACGATGCTGACAATGCCAATGGCAACTACGGTTCGGTCGTCGGTTCCCCGGGAGTTTCATTTCAGGCTTCTTATCCAACCACCGAGCATTCGGCCAATTTTTTGTAGTTTCTCTTGCAAGCGAGTGTATGCTTTGAGGTCAATCGCTTTTATATCGTAGCTAAGACGAATCAGTATTTTCAGGAGGTCCAGATTGACACTAACTTCGGGTAGCTTACTTCTTTTTATCTGTGGCTCGCAAGCTGAACAAAAAATTAGCTGTTTTAAGATTTGTAGAATATTCTTTTCGATCTCAATACCTAAGCCGTGTTTTTCTGGTTTTGGGAACTTAGCTAATATCTCGTGAAAGAGCTTGAAGAAATCATAGACCTCCAGAATAATAGGGGTGTTCCGGAACAGCTCGGACTCAAATTGATTACTGGCAGACGAATCATCGTTCATGATGGCACCTTTCGTGAAATTATTTCAACTGAAAATTTGTTTACGGCATGGGAAGAATTCAAAAGTGGCAAACGCTCAAGGGAAGATGTTCTTGAGTTTGAACTCCATCTTGAAGATAACATATTTGCAATTTATGAGGAACTAAAATCAGAATGCAAAAGACAAATTAGATACGAGCAATTTCACATTACTGATCCGAAGCCGAGAATTATCAATAAAGCTTCAGTTTCGGAAAGAATAGTTCATCAGGCAATTTATCAAGTGCTAATGCCGATATTTGATAAAACATTTATTTTTGACAGTTATTCCTGCAGAAAGGAAAAAGGTACTCATAAAGGATTCAAGAGATTGGTTGAGCTGGCTCGCAAACAAAGCAAGAATTATTCCAGTCCGTGTTGGGCGTTAAAATGCGATATCCGTAAATTCTTTCACAGCATTGATCATAAAATTTTGATTGAACTTTTGTCTCATAGAATTGCGGACGAAAAGCTAATGAAGCTGCTCACAGAAATCATTGAAAGTTTTGCTGTCTCGCCGGGCAAAGGTATGCCACTCGGTAATTTGACCTCGCAACTGTTTGCCAATATTTATCTGGATCCTATGGATAAGTTTGTGAAGCATAAACTTAAAGCCAGATATTATCTTCGGTATGCAGACGATTTTATGTTTTTGGCTGATAATCGAGATGTACTTGAGGTGAATTTGGCTGATGTTGGTTTGTTTTTAAATGAGCGACTTAAGCTTTCGCTTCATCCCAACAAATGCATTTTCCGAAAACTAAATTGGGGCCTGGATTTTGTCGGCTATGTCACTCACCCTAAATTCAATTTGCCTCGCAAGAAAACCGTTCAGAGAATGTTCGCCAAGCTAGAGAAGATTCAAGCAAATCATCCCGACAAGTTAAATGAGAGTTTGCAGTCGTATCTTGGGTATTTGAAGCATGTTAATAGTCGGGAATTATCCATGGAGGTTCTAGTTCGGTTTGATTCCGCCAATAAATGAATCAATAATTAACCATCCTAGATTATCCACATCTGTATTGGCGGTCTGTCGTTTTCCATCATTTTCAAGATCAAGATGGCGAAGGCATCTGCCAGATCGTCGTGTTTTTCGACCCCGAAGTAAACAAGCTGCCTAATCAGGTCTTCAGCGCCTTTTCTGGGGAATAATACCTGACCGCTTCTGATCCTGTGAGTTGTGAGATTAAGTCGCGATCTTTTATCCTGACCGAGCGTCTTAACCCCTTCGGCCTGAATTCCCCGATTATGCAGCTCTTGAATTAGCGAGGATTGGTAGCCAACTTCCTCTATGTACAACTCGCTATGTAGTTCGTTCGAAATTGCCTTTGCAGTTTCGAATGTTTCAGGGAAGTCCATTCTTTTATTGATCGGGTTGGGCATAATGTACACAGTAAACTTTTCCTCATAGCCGTACAGCTTTCCTGTCACCATAGAGGTATAATCCGCTGTATCTTTTTTCGAGATCGCTAGATCAACACCGGTTCCGGTAGTGCGATGTTCGATTTCATTCTTATCCGGCAGCTCATCATAATATTGGATCCATTCCGGTTTTATGATTTGATCTTCGTCGGCAATAATCTTAAGCAGGATTTCTCTTTGCCACGCTCTCTCGTTCCCGATAGTTCGTTTCAGATGTTCTATATCAGCCATAGATTCAAACTTTCCAGGCCAGAGAATCTCGCCCTCTTCGTTAACAAGCGGAAACTCCCTGATCAGACCGTCAATCTCATTGTCTTCTATTGCGTGTTTTAATCTCATCAACATTGAATCTTCGTGAAGAAGATTGCCTATAATGATGACCTTGGTATCTCGGTCTCCGCACGGAATAACATCACCCATAAACCAATTGAAGGTTTTATCGCGACCCTCTTTGGTTTTGACCGAGTTAAGGTCTTCAACATCGTCACAGACGATTAAGTCCGGTCTGTGAGCTCCGTGGCGGATGCCACGGATGCTCTGCTCGCTCGATGCGGCTATTATTCTGGCATTGTATCGCGGTATCACGAGCGATGTTGAGCCCCACTCATCGGTTTCTTCCCGAAATGGCCCGAGATCTTTTCCGAGAATTTCATTTGCCTCTAGCTCCCGGCGAATGTTTGTCAGATGCAGTTTTGCCTGCGTTTGAGTTTGGCTCAAAATCAGGACACATTTCTTCTGCTGAACGCCGAGAATTGCCCAGATTGGGTAAGACAAGGTCATAATAGTTGACTTGGCCGAACCCCTGAACGCCACGATTACATTGTTCCGAACTGTTTGATCTTCGGTAATCCTGATCATTTCCTTTTGGAACTCTGCTGTCGGGTATTTGACATACTGATTCAGATAGACGTGAAAAAACCAGAAGTGGCTTTTTCGGCATATATCTCTTCTGACAAGCGGATCATTTATTATCTTATTCACTAATTTCTTCGGTATCGTTTCCATTTTTCTCCTCATTTATTTTTATGGTTGCTAACGCAATTGCTTTTTGGACATCTTCGGCTTCCTCGGGTGTTAATTCCCGATCTTCATCGGTCTTTGTTGTCACCTCGACCTTTGTTTTATAAGTGACATGGTGGTTTTTGAGCCAGAAGATGATTGCGGTTAGATTTTTGTCTCGTATTGCCGAAATAAGTTGCGATTCGGCCATGTCGTTGATAATTTTTGTCCCGTCGACTGTGGCTTCATCTGTCGCTTGAGCAAATTCTTTATCATCTTTGCGCCAGCGATAAAATGTCGCTCGACTAATTCCCGATCTTTTGCAGACCACCTCAACGATTGGAGTTTTGGCCAGCTCACAGATGATGATTTTTTTGGTTTTGGCTTGCTTCGAGTCAGTCATCTTTACCTCCAATCTTTATGGCCTTCTTGCCGGTTAATTTTTCCCATCGGCTCCTGATCACCTCGGCATAGACAGGCGATTTTTCCATAATGAAGCATCGACGTTTCATTTTTGTCGCCGCAATCAAAGTCGACCCCGAACCGCCGAATGGTTCAATGATCAAATCATCTCTTTTGGTGAGGACTTTAATGTACGGAATCAGAATTTCGATTGGTTTGCAGCCGAAGATTACTCCCTGGCCAGAGCTTTTTTCATCAGCCGCGTTATACTCAATGAAGTCTGTTGGACAGATCTTCTTACCTTTCTTATAGCCCTCCCATTGCGGATTTCCTGAGATTGCATACAAAGCTGTCTCATACTCACTTTGAAGTCCGTCTGATTCGCCAGAAAGGTTGTATTCGATGTCTGTGCTCACGGATGCGCCGACTAAAGCAATGTCGTGTTTGGAAAAGAATTTGTGCCTTGCAGCAAACCCCTGGTTGCGATTGGGAAGATGCCACACGATCATGTTTTTGACCTTCCAGTTTTTCTCCATTTCGCCCCAGATAGTCCGGATATTCTTCCAATTCTCATAGCAGATAATCGAGAACGAATCCTTTTGAATCTTTGCGATGCTACTCATCCACAACTCGGTAAAGTCCGGTGGCAGAACGTCGGTTTCGAGATATCGACGATTGCGCTTTGCCCCGAATCCTTCGGTTGGTTTGCCGTGTCGTTTGGCGTTCAAGTAGTCCAAAATGTAGGGTGGGTCCGTCAGGCACATATCGGCCTTTTCATTGCCCATCAGCTTTGTTACATCTTCTTCGATTGTTGAGTCGCCGCACATTAAACGGCTGCCGTCCAAGTCATATATGTCGCCTTTTTGAATCTCGATTTTATTAATATCGATCTTCTTTAGTTCTTTTTGCAGATCAAACTCCTCTGGCGTTTCGTCGGTCTCGAAAATGTCGTCGAGCTCTTCAGAAGTGAAACCGACATCGGAAAGAAATTCCTGATCGAATTCTGCTAATAAGTCGTAGTCAAATTCACCCTGGTTGCGATTTAGGCGAAGATTCAGCTCTTTCTCGCGTTCAATCTCTGGGATATTCACAAACACTACAGGGATTTGCTGAATACCGAGATCCTTTGCCACCACCAACCGGAAATGTCCTCCGATCACGATACCCTTCCGATTTTCGGCTGAATTGACGATAATCGGATCTACTAAACCAAACTTTTCGATACTCTCCTTGAGCTTGGCCTTGCTTTCGCTATCCCACTTTCGGGGATTGTAACTTGCTGGCTTTAATTCACTCACGCTGACATATTTTATGGTTATGTCGTCCATATTTGCTCCTTTCGCGATTTTTGGTCGTTAACCAAAAAACACCTTTTTATTTTTTATTTTAAGGTGTTTATAAGGATAAAAAACGGAAAGAAAATGAGCTATTTAAGGCAAAGTTTTTAATCTGTTAGTGCGCTTTTTCTTCTCTTCTATGTCGATTAAAACATATCCTTTATTGCGTTTTCGTCTATCGATTATAATTTTTAGTGCATTTTTTGTGAAAGCTTTTTTTAAGTTACGCAGTATAAAGCCGAAGCCTCTATTATCATCTAACTCCAGCACTTTCAAAATTTCTTCATCTCTAGCAAATCGGGAATCTCTCTGCAAAAGCAATGCCAGAAATCTTCCCTCTGCTTGATCTAGAGAAATACTCCTAAGCATCTTTTCCTTATATCTGAAACCTCCATCGGTGGTTGGCGACAAAAATTTAGCATTGTCTATATATCTCTCGTCTTGCGGAACTGGGCTGTTATTTTTACTGCGATGCTCTTCCAGCATCAACCGTCTCAACTGAGCTTCTTCAGCTTCTTGCTTTGCACGTTTTACTACCCAGCTTCCATCAATCTCAATAGGCTTCATGCCTTCGAGGAGACGAGAGACATCAGGAAAATCGAATTTTGGAAACTTGATGTTCTGCAATGCGGTAGATGTGAAAATCTGTCGAGCCTGTTCGAACGTTGCTGAAAGCGATTTCAAATCAGCAGGGCTGATTGCTCTGTCTAGCGAAGGTATTTTATCCAGGTCAAGGTCTATTCTTATATTATTTGGATCAGCCATTCCTTCCTTTCGATATATATTCAGCAAAAAGTACTTTTGCGTATCTCCGGCCATACCAAACAATTATTTTTTTGCCATTGATAAGTAAAATTGTATAAAAAACAATGGTGAATATCGAGATTATCAGTGGGACGCGATTCTCATGAACATAAAAAATGAAAATATTTATTAGCGATAAAAACAGACCGACAATAGATCCTCCAACAAGATTTCTAGCAAATCCGTACTCCGTTAAGTGCTGAAGGAGCAATTTACTTTCTCGGGTTTGATTTCGTATTCGTGCAACTGCTTCAGCGATTCTTTGTTGAACTTTTGAGAAGTTTTTTTGCTCGGTCTTTGATGATGGCAAAATGATATTAAAATCCTTGAATATTTTGTGTCTTAAATCATCTTTCTGTTGCTCGGAAAAAGTAGTGTCACCATAAAGCAACATTTTGGTTGTCGGCATTTCTCTTTCGTGTTTGAAAATATGATCCTCTATGACTTTTCCTAATAGTCGAACTAATTGGGCCATTGAATACACGAAAATCACGCTTATCGTCACCCCTTTTACCCATTGATAATGAGCCATTGAACTTAAAAAATCTGGAATTAAGCCTTGAAGATAGAAGAACGAAAAGATATATAAAGGTATGGAGCAAATAATTGCTGGATATATTCTCGCAACAAGCGTATACGCGAGTTTAGGCATTGAAACTCCCGAAATTTAATATTGGTCCATTAGCTTGAACGATGATATGGCCGTCTCTTCTGGTTGTTAATACTTTCTTCCGACTTAGTGAGTTACCGTTGAATACAATCCCTGGACCGTCAATGTGGTTAGAATATGTACTCGACATGTCCTCTTGAGTTTCGTATTTAATACTTTCATCGGAAATAATGATACACTCAGGCTTAAGAAATCCGAAAATATCTGGGTGATGCCCGTCCTCTCTGCCGTGATGCGGAGCAACTAAAACATTGACCTTACCCAGCTTCATCAGCCAGTCTGGCTTGAGGAGAATTTTTTCCCATGCGGGTTTGCGCAAATCGCCTGGGAAGCAAATACAAAGCGGGCCGTAGGTGATAATTGCTAACTGGCTTAAATTATTAGTATCTGGAGATACAGCATCGAAATCGGATTGCTCTAGATAAAAAGTTTCGACGCTATAGGGAGGCTGATAATATGGCGCGGGATGGATGTAAGTATCTTTAATTTCTAGAAGATGGTTGAGCGCTTCCGTCTTAACTGGCTTGAGATTATCAATCTCGCTTGATGAAAGGTTTTTCGGGAAATTAACAGTTCGCAACTTTATGTTTCGACTACCAAGATCCGGCAATCCAGCGTAGTGGTCATGATCATAATTAGTTAAAAGCAGATTGCCCAAAACAGAACCGTCTTGGTCTTTGTGAATATATCCACGGTATAATAGAAAGTCGAGTGGGTTAAATGACTGACTCTTACCAATATCAATCATCATTCCATATTCGGGATTGTCGTGGGGATAAACAAAAGCACATTGGCCTAGCTCTACATTGAAGATTAAAACGTCAAACATTTTCCTCCTTAATTTTATAATTAAGCCTTTGCCTGAAGGCTATGATAAAGTGATCGTTAAAAATCAACTTCATCTGTCTTGATTAATAGTTTACAAGGTGCTATACCTAGTTTATCAAATTGGCAAGTGCTTGTCAAGTCGATACTTTCCGCATATCATTTAGATAAATGGAGGAAATTATGAATGAGACTAATCAAAGCATGTCTATCGGTCAAAGAATACGGAACGCTCGAGAGAAAAGTGGAGTCTCGCAAAAAAAACTTGCTGAGTTGGTAGGTTATGAATCTTCCACGGCAATATCCTTGATTGAATCAGGCCAAAGAGAAGTGGGCGCAAAGACATTGGAAAAAATTGCCGAGGTGCTGAAGTGTGACGTTAATTTTCTCTTAGGAAGAGAAGTCGATGCACCTAATATTGAATATGCCTTAAGAGCGGATAAAAACCTGACAAGAGAAGACGAAGATAAAATCCAGGATTTTATAGAATTTATTAAAAGCAAGAATGATAGAGGCAACAAACCAAAAGCTGAATAGGGCTAATTTGCGGAGGATAGCTGAAAAACTCCTAACGCAGGCTGGTATTGATAGTCCACCTGTCATGGTGAGAGATTTAGTTAAATACCTCAAAACTAGAGAGGATTTTAATGTTTATCCCTGGAGTTTTGGAGATAAAACATCAGGTATTCAGTTAACTCAAGGTAAAAAATCGGTTGTTGGCTATAACAACAAGCAACATACCCACCGCCAGCGGTTTTCAGTCTGTCATGAAATTGCACATTTTGTTCTCGGACATACCAGGGGAAATGACGACTATAAATTTTCTCAAAATCCTGGAATCGCCGAACAAGAAGCCAGTTTTTTAGCTGCGGAGCTACTTATGCCTTATAGAATGATCAAAGGGAACTTGGGTTCTGGACTTACTGATATTAATCAGCTTGCCGAAAAGTATAACGTCAGTAGTGACGCGATGTGGATTCGAATTAAGGAATGCGGCCTTATTAACAAATTACCCTAAACTTGAAGAAACCTAACGATTCTGAGTGGATTTACTCATCTTTGACGCAATCTGCCTAAGGAATTCTAGATTTTCCTTAATCAAAAACATCTGAAAATAGACCGTGCCGTCGTCCGTGATTGTTCTGGGTTTCAGTTTTCCTTCGCGAACAAGTTTTCTTATTGAGGACGGATGTATTCCGAAATCATTTTTCAATTGCCACGAAGCCAGCCAGCTATCTCGATCCTTGACGGCTCGCCTGGGAATAACACCTTTTTCTTGAGCACGCTGGCATATCAAGCACTTAATTCCATATTTGTCATACCAGGTTTGATCATCGCTGACAGAAGCGTAGCAGATGCGACAATTGTAGGGGCCATCTTCGAGATGAAAACCCTTGGGCTCTTTATTCAATCTGTTTTTCCTTCGAAAATCAATTTGTGCCTGCTCGACAAGAATCTCAGCAAGACCCAGTAAATTATGCGCTGCTTCCCAAGCGTCCTTATTACTTAGCCTTTCTCCATATTCTTTTTCGTAGATATCGTTGAACTCGTCAACACGTTTTTGATCTAAAGTGACCATTTTACCTCCAAGTGTTAAAAACACCTAAAATGTATACCCAAAGTGTATTTTGTCAATTTTGAGACTCCCTTTTTTTATGTGTCTTATTCTGTCTCATTTTCATTGCCAAAACCGCCCCTAGGAGGTAGTGTAAAAGGTGGAGAAAGGTCTAGACCGACGTGTCCCGCCACGTAAAGTTTGGGACTTTTTTTACGTATAGAAAGAGGTAAGAAAGGGAGTAAGGTTGAGTAAAGACCGCAGATGGTCTTTTTTGTTTGTAAATTCGCCCGTTTTGGTACTTCCCTCAAAGACACACCTTGGTCTTGAACTTTTTTGTCAAACCTTATAAACCCCTCTACTTTGGGACTTTTTCTATAAAGTATTATAATTCAGCTTAGATCGGTAGCACATGATTTTTAACCCTCTAAGTTTTCGGTCGCAAATCGGGAAGGATAAAAAATGACTCAGTCTCAAGCGCTTTCAATATTAAAAACCGGTGTCAATGTTTTCATAACCGGCGGACCAGGATCTGGCAAAACATATATTATTAACGAATATGTGGCATATTTACGCTCTCATGGAATTGAGCCGGCCATTACCGCCTCAACCGGAATTGCCGCCACGCATATTAATGGCATGACAATTCATTCATGGAGCGGCATTGGGATTAAAACAAAATTGGATAAACAAGGCCTAAACAAAATCACTTCCAGCCAATATATCGTGAAGCGCGTTCGCCGAGCCAAAGTTCTCATTATCGAAGAAGTGTCCATGCTGACCGGCGAAACGCTCTCTATGGTTGATGCTATTTGTTGTGCGATTAAGCAAAATTCGAAGCCCTTCGGCGGGCTACAGGTGATTTTTGCCGGCGATTTTTTCCAATTACCGCCGGTTGTAGGAAAAGGAACCGAAGAGAATTCTCAGGCTGCGCTGATTGAAAAATCGTCTGCTCGCTTTGCCTATGATTCGCCGGCATGGTTAGCCGCCAATCCAATCATCTGCTATCTGACCGAACAACATCGGCAGGATGACGATAATTTTTTGGCCATTCTTGCAGCCATTCGTGACAACGCTTTTAATGCCAGCCATTTAAATCATCTGCGTACAAGAAAATTTAAGCGAAGTTTTGTGTCGGAAAAAATTCCGAAACTTTTTTCACATAATGCCGATGTCGATCGGCTCAATGACGAAATCCTCGCCACGCTCCCGGGCGAGCGGTGCCAGTTTGCTATGTCGGCATTTGGCCCAAGAACACTGATTGACGCGCTCAAGAAAGGTTGTCTTTCGCCCGAGATACTGCAACTCAAAATCGAAGCGGCCGTAATGTTTACCAAAAATAATCCTAAAGAAGGATTTGTCAACGGCACACTCGGCACAGTCGAGGGCTTTAATAAAACGAGCGATTATCCCCTCATAAAATTGCGAAATGGCCGACAGATCAAAGTCGAACCGATGGACTGGACAGTCGAAGAAAACGGCAAGGTTAGAGCACAAATTTCGCAACTGCCGCTGCGTCTGGCTTGGGCCATCACGGTGCACAAAAGTCAAGGAATGAATTTGGATGAGGCGGTTATGGACTTGTCTGATGTTTTTGAATTTGGACAGGGTTATGTCGCGCTCTCGCGAGTTAGGCGGCTGTCCGGCCTATATATTCTTGGTTTAAACGATCGCGCCCTTCGGGTACATCCGGAGATTTCGGCTAAAGATAAAGATTTTCAGCCGGCCTCGTGCAATGCCGAAACTATGTTTTCTAAGATTTCTCATAATAAACTTCAAGAGAGGCAAAATAATTTCATCATCGCTTGCGACGGAAAACTTAAACCGGTTAGCATGGAAAACCGCAGGCATTCGGTTAAGCAAGAAAAAATCAACACATACGACGAAACTTTGTGTTTATGGAATGAAGGTCAGGCGCTTTCGCAAATCGCCAAAGCACGCGAACTACAAGAGCCAACTATTCTCAATCACATTGATAAGCTAGTCAGAATTGGAAAAATTAATCGAATAGATCTTTCGCGTCTTATCTCGCCTTCATTAACTCATTCGCTTCCCCAAATCCATGATGCATTTCGCGAATTGGGCACCGACAAACTATCGCCGGTTTTCGAGAAATTTAATGGTAGATATTCATACGACGAACTACGTCTAGCTCGATTATTGCTGAACAAAAAATCTATGAAATCTTGAAATCGTTCTTCTCATAATATGACTTGCGCCGTTTGTAAATACGGTCCAAATAACTAACTTTAGAGTCGTAATAATCGTAGACTTTGCTACTTGTTTTTTCGTTGAATTTCCTTGTAATTCGCCCAATGTATTGAGTGAGTTTGCCGGAAAAAGAGCATGGGTAAACTAAAAATAGGGTATCGAGACCGCTGATATCCGTTCCCTCGCCAAACAACTGTCCGGTTGCGATGATAACGTTAAAGTGCCCGGTTTGAATTTGATCTAATTTAATTTCCCTGTTTTTTTCGGTCAGTGTTCCGGAAAGGGCAATCGTTTCAAATTCTCCACTTAAATATGAATTTAGCGCATCCACATGCTCAACCCTCTCGGTTAAAATAAGACATTTCGATCCGCTCCTCACTTGTAGGGTGACGTCAGAGCAAATTTGTTCATTACGCTTGGTGTTAAAAATAAGCATTTTATAAACAAGTTGGGAATTGCCCATATTAATCTTAAATGGAATCGAAAAGTCAGTTTCTCTGATTTTTACCTCAAGTTTTTGATTACCTTCCGGTTTCGGCAAGATGTTTGTATAGTCTCCACTTTCGATTTTATGTAAAACCTCGCCTAGATAAACGAAAATCAATCTCTCGTCTTTAAATTTACGATCCGGAGTTGCGGTTAAACCATACAGATAAAATGGATTAAACTTCGTGATAGTTTTTCTAAACATCCTGGCTGGCATATGATGGCACTCGTCAACCATGACTAAACCAAATTTCTGAGCGATTTCTTTCAAGTCAATCCGATTCAGAGTTTGAATCATTGCAACCGTTATTTTCTCGCCCACTTCTTTTTTGCCAGAACAAATTTGCCCAATCTGTTTCTTGGGAATATTCAAAAATGATTCAATTCTTTCGAGCCACTGATTAAAAATCTGTTTTTTGTGAACAACGATTAGGGCGGATTGCTTTTGTCGCGCGATCAACTCCAAGCCAATTATTGTTTTTCCCGAGCCAGGCGGAGCAACTAAAATTCCTTGTTCCGAAAGCATTAAATCGGCATGGGCAGTATTTTGGTAATTACGAAGCTTCAGAATCGACTCGAATTTGACAGGATTCAATTTTACTCGATTATCTTCAATTTCATATTTCAATCCTTGCTCGTCTATAAATCTCAACAACTCGTTCATAAATCCTCGGGGCAAAGCGATTCCACCACCAATGGACTCAATTAAATTAAAATATCTTTCGACATTGTATACTCCAACGCCCATTTTCTTTTTAATTGCATATTCGGGATTAAAAAAGTTAAGGTTTTCCTTCAAAAAGTCAGTTAGATTTTGCGGCAGATCTCTATTTTTGATAATTAGTCGGTTCGAGATTTCTATTTGCAAAACATTATTGTTTGCGGGCTGGTCAAAACTAACCGCACTCAATTTTTCATAGAGGTCATCTAAGAATTTATAATTGATTTTGGTAATCCCAGAAAGATAATCCCACTGGTCTTCAACCAGTTCGGATAAATCGCTTTTTATAAAGACGGTGTTATCAAGCTCTTTCGACTTACCTTGAAGTGGCAACAAAATGAGGTTGCCAATCGCATTTTTATCCAAATAATCTTGGCTTGGAAAAATTCGGTCGAAGCTGGCGTCTGGAGAAAATCTATCAATCGCACCGATTTTTTCAAGCAGAGTTTGAAAAATAAACCGGCTTTTATCAGCCGGATATTTGCCCTCAAAGAAAAACCATGCGTGGCAACCATTGCCAGAACTGGATCTTTCGATATTGGTGTCAAGATGATACTTTTTACAAATTTTGATAAATTCTTCAACATCTTTTCGCCAATTTTTACCGTCAAAATCAACCGCCAAAAAATATGAGGTGTTGTCGCTAAGTAACGGATAAAGACCATAAGCTTTTTTGCCGGAAAGATGCTCAATGAGGCGATAATTATCGAAGGATGCATATTCTTTATTGGCACAACCTCGGCATTTCCCATGGTTGCGTTTTAAACAGAGTCCATCCCTCCACTCGTTTTTACATACCGGTGCGTAACCTTTTCGCGTGCCGTCGGCACTTTGCCAACGCACGGCGAAAACGTCTTCTCTCCCGCGGAAAAGATTATTATAGAGTTCGATTTTCTCTTTGTTTGTAAGCTTGGCCATCCATTGTCCTTCTCAAAAGTCCTCCTTACCGTAATATCTTAAACCTTTAATTTATAATAAGTCGCCTTGCCTTTGCCGTGGCGCTCAATCAGACCAAGGTCAATTAATCTATTGAAATCTTTGTTTCTGGTTGGTTTAGCGCGGTTGGTTAATTTGGCGTAGTCGCGATCAGCAATGTAACCTTTTTTATTGATATAATCAATAATTTTTTTGTCATGCGGTCTTAGTGCTGTTGCTGGTGTTATCGTTTCATTTTTCAAGATCTTGCTAACTCGCAGGAGTTCGTCGATTATGCCATCAGTGAAATATTCGAGCCATGTCGTGAAATCAATTTTGTCAGCCAGATCATAATAGTTGCCGCGAAGTCCGACATTCTCGAAGTACTTTGAGACATTTTGGTTGTAATAGTTTTCAAAACTAAAGAGATTAAAAGTGTTAAGCCCCATATTGGCCAAAAGAACTTTTGTTGTCAGCCGTGCCGTTCGGCCATTTCCATCAATAAACGGATGAATAATGACGAATTGTTTATGAAAAATTCCGGCTAGAATCAGCGGATCAAGACGATTTTTGTTAGTGTTTACGTACTCGATTAGACTATCTATTAAATTTTGAACGTCCTGATGATCCGGGGGCAAGTAAATTGATTTTCTAGTCCTTGGATCATTGACAAAAACCGGCTGTTTGCGAAGTTTGCCCAAATTGAAAGGGGCAATCAATCCATCTGTGACGATCTTTTGGATTTTCAATATCAAATCAAGATCAAATTTGATTGCGTCACTATAAATATTTTTATCAAGAATTTCCAGGGCTTGATTATAATTAACAACTTCCTTTTCACTGTCTCGGAGATTCTCGGGTTTATTCTTGATAATCTTTTTAACATCAGTCAGAGGTAATGGATTGCCTTCGATACTTGTTGAAGAATGCGAAGAAATTTCCCGAGCCGCTTTTTCAAGCTTGACTAAAGTTAATTTGGAAAAATGGCGATTGTTTAAATCAGCGACAACCACTCCGATTTTTTTGATATTTTCTAAAAGTTTTGGCGTTACACTAAATTTTGGTTCAAACATTTTTCCTCCATTATTATATACTCATAGTAGACGATTAGTAGGCGGACGTCAAGCGGTTTATTATCTGTTAATTCACTAAATTTTACTTTTTGGACTTTTCGGGTTATTGTATGCACGAGGGTCCAGAGAAAAGGCCAAAAAACGCGGTTTGGATTTCATCCATCCGCCACCCTTCGCTCAATGAAGAGTAAGATTTCCAGACCAGAGTGTCTCTGCAAATAAAAAGAAAAATACCATGATTATATTTTTAAGTGGTTCAATCAATTCTGGGAAATCGACAGTTGCCAATGGGTTGGCAAATCTTTTTGATAAAATGGCGGTTGTAGAAATTGATTGTTTAAGAGATTTTATTAAATTTTTGCCTCTGAAGGAGGCAATACCGATTAATTTAGAAAATACTGTTTCTATAATTAAGAATCTAAGGAAAGAGGGTATCGATTGTGTTGTTCCTTATCCTTTAGGCCAGGGTAATTATAATTTTATAATCAATAGTTTAGCTGATTATAAAAATGAGACACACTTTTTCACTTTGTCGCCTAGCCTCAAGACGGTCGCAAAAAATAGAGGTGAAAGACAGCTGACACCGGACGAAGTTGAGCGGATCAAATATCATTATTCGATCGGTATTGACAAGCCGAGCTTCGGTAAGATTATTGACAATACAGACCAAACGCCAGAACAGACGACAAAAATGATTTATCAAGAAATCATTTCGACGGTAAAAAAATAAAGGTTTCGGACTTCATCTTATGCTGCGGCTATAACTATAAAGTGAACCAATCAACGAAAGCTGATTTTTTTGTGAAAATGCTAGTATCCGGACTGGAAATATGGAATAAATTATAAATATGGACGAATCAAAAGCAGGTCAAAATCCGTCGAACATTATGCAAGAACCGGAAGAACCGGTAGCCGCTTCGGACGCGGTTAGTGTTGCGAATGAAGGCTCCGATAGGCGGTCACCGGAAGCGAGAGATTATGATAGTTTAAAAAATGTTACCCCAATTGGTAGGTTATATGGGGTGGAGATAGCAGGTTCCGAGGCAATCAAGGAATTGGTCGAGAAGCCTCTAGTCGAGGCTTGCAAAATCTTTTATGACAAAAATATTCAGACTACCGGAAGCAATGCAAATCTTGAAAGCGTGTACCCTGCGTATATCGATATCTCGTGGGACAGTTTGTCGCGGGAAAATCGGCAAATAGCTGAACAAATGGGTTTGCATCCGATACCAAGCGATTGGGGATACCATGGTGAAATCATAGAGATTACCATGCCTATTAGCGAGAAAACGTCTGTCGGTGACGTTTCAAACCATTTTAAATCTCTTGCTAATCAATTTGTTTTGCAAGACCCATCTTGGATGACTGTTTATACAATCGAGCAACTCAAAGAGATATATATGATTCCCGAAGATAAAGAAGTTACCCCGGAAGAATTTGAGGGCTATTATTACGACCCTGCGAGCGGTAAGTTTTATCTAAGCGAAGAACATTTCCAAAAAGTTAAGGCCTACGAGGATTTGCAAAATCAATCGGGGGCAACAACGCGAGATCCAGATGCTCATTCCCTCTAAACTATAAATAATGGCAAAAACAGAAATTCCTATGAAGGTTAGAACCAGAGTTGCCGCTATTGTTGTGAAAAATAAAAAAGTTCTCTTGGTCAAAGGGAAGAATCTTGATGATCTTTGGACCCCTGGTGGTGGAATTGATGGTTGCGAGTCCGACGAGCAGTGTCTAAAAAGAGAATTAAAAGAGGAATTGAATGTGGATCTTGTATCAATGAAGCCGTACAAAGAATATCTTAGAGAATCTCCTTACCATAATCATTTGACGAAATGCCGGCTTTACCTTGCTGATATTAAGGGTGATCCAAGACCGGGTAGAGAGATCGGCGATTTTGTCTGGTATAGCAGAGATGATTTTGTAAACAAAAAATACTCCATGGTTCCCGTTAATCAAGAAGAGGTTATACCGGACCTTATTGGGTCAGATTTGATCTGACAGGGGCTCCAATTCAGTTGTTGTGATTATTTATATCTTTGCTAAAATGAGCAATATGAAGATCGAGCAAACAGTTTTGGTTTCTTGCTCGTCGTCCGTGTAGCGGCCGACACGCTTTGGCGTGATAAAAAAGGCCGCAAAATGTCTCGAAAGAGGCATTTTTTTATCGGCGACATATAAAATAGCCTGCCGATAACCCCGCCGAAGCTTTCTTGCCATCCGTATCTCTTAAAATGGGCGGAGCGAAGGCGGGTAAAACCATAAACGTGGAGGAAAATGGCCAAAAAAGTTAAAATAGACACAATTATTGTCGATTTTGATTCGACAATTCTGAGGGGTGAGCTTTTGGAGATGATTGCCGAAATTGTTTTTCGTCACGACGAGAAAAAAGAAGAAAAGGTTCGCCAAATTGCGCAAATTACGGCTCTGGGTATGGAGGGAAAAATCTCATTTGAGGAGTCTCTGTCAAAAAGGCTATCTCTTCTCAAGATGACTAAAAAACATCTGGACGAGTGCGTTGATCAGACCAAGCAACTTATTAATCAAGACTACTTAGATATGTACGAATTCCTGAATTCAAAAAATCTCTTTGTTGTCTCCGGCGGCTACAAAAACGTGATTGATGAAGTCGCTAATTTAATCAAGGTAAAAAAACACAACATTTTCGCAAATAATTTAATCTTTTCAGGCGATGATTTTATCGGTATCGAGAAAGATAATCCGCTGGCAAAATCAAATGGAAAGGCAGTTGTCTCTAGGGGACTAAAAAAAGGCAAAACTCTGATGATTGGCGATGGAATGACCGACTATTTGGTCAAAAAAGATGGTGCCGCTGATTATTTTGCCGCTTATGTTGGAATTGTCAGCCGCGATGCAGTTGCTAAACAAGCTGATTTTGTGCTGAATTCTTTTGCCGATCTAGCGAACTTTGTCTATTGACATAGGTGCCGAGGTGATTTTTAATTTAAGGGAAGGACAATAAGCACTAAAAAGGGAGGTGCGATGTCGGCGAAAACACTACTCATCATTCTGGGAGTGGTGATTGTTGTGATGGGCGTTTTAGCCCTGTTTTGGGACATGTTCGGATATCATGATCCCGAGTGGCATGCGATCCTGAAGATCGTGGTCGGCCTGATTGCCGTTTATACCGGCGCGACCGATCAATCCAAATAGTTATTTGTTGAATATTTTATAATGTCGCTGTGATTGACAATTATTTTTGCTGGTGTTGAATGAGATTATGGAAGCTGTTGAAGAAATAAAGCAAAAGATAGACATTGTCGAGTTGATCAGCCAATATATGGAGCTCAGGCGCGCGGGGATAAACTATTCTGCTCGCTGTCCCTTCCATCAAGAAAAAACACCGTCTTTTATGGTATCGCCGGAACGGCAGGTTTTTCGTTGTTTTGGTTGCGGTGAATCGGGTGACGCAATCAGTTTTTTGCAAAAGATGGAGGGGCTAACATTTCCCGAGGCGCTTAAGGTCTTGGGCGATCGTGTTGGCGTTCAGGTGTCGTTTTCTAATAAAAAGGATTACGAGAAAGTTAAAAGCGAAAAGGAGAAACTTTCCGGAGTCAATTTGTTGTCAGCTCATTTTTTTAAGGCGGCACTTTGGAATAAAGCCGGCGCTAAAGCGTTAGAATATCTTTATGCGAGAGGTTTGACAAAAGAAGTTATCGAAAAATTTAAGATTGGGTATGCGCCCGCGTCTGATCAGCTCGAGACGATGCTCAAAAAAGCTGGTTACAGCTATAAAGATTTATCCTCTGCTGGCAATCCGCAAAGATTTCACTATCGGATTATGTTTCCAATCTTCAACGTTTTTGGCGAAGTGATCGGATTTTCGGGCAGAATCATGGAGAGTGTTTTACCGGAAGGAGTCAGTGCTCACCCCAAATATCTTAATACGCCGGAGACAGCCCTGTTTCATAAATCCAAAATCCTTTACGGCCTCAATCTTGCCAAAGAACAAATTAGAAAATCCAAAAAAGCAATCATTGTCGAAGGGCAAATGGATGTGGCAATGAGCCATGTGGCGGGGGTCGAAAACGTCGTTGCCTCATCTGGCACAGCTTTAACGGACGAGCATTTGAAAATTTTGGGCCGCTACACGCCGGACATTATCTTGTCGTTTGATGAGGACGAAGCAGGACAAAAGGCGGCCGAGAAAGCTGTAACGGATGCTTATGATTTGTCATTAGAGCCAAAGCTGACAATTATTCAGGACTATAAGGATGTTGGCGAATTGGTCAAAGAACGTCCGAAGCAGTGGCAAAAAGTTGTCGATGAGGCGCTTGCGCCGGTGGAATGGATTATCAAAAAGAAGATTGTCCCTGGAGTCGAACTCTCGGGCGAAGAGAAAAAAGATTTGGTCAAGCGAGCGTTGTTTTTTGTGCGCCACATGCAAGATGAGATCGAAAAAGCTCATTACGTGAAGCGGCTTGCGGGCGTGGTCGGTGTGCCGCAGATTTCGGTTGAAAAGGCACTTGAAAAATTCTCTAGCGGGCAAAAATCAAAAAGACAATCGCCAGCTACGCCGGCGGCGGATAAACCATCAGCAGAAAACGATCTTGAAGCAAAGCTTGTCGCTGCCGTTTTGTTGCTCCCGCAATTTGTCGGTAAGATCAAGTCTCTTCCCGAACTTATTTTAGAGGAAAAAGACTATCTGGCGATTTACACCAAGGCATCGGCGTGCTATAATGACCCGAGTAAGGATAGTGGCAAATGTTTGCAGGCAATTAATCAGAAAATCCCGCGGCAAATGCAGGAAGTTTTTGCTGTTAATGCAGTTGTTTGGGACAAAATGATCCAAGAGGATGAACAGTCAGCTCTGTCAGAGCTGGAAGCGCTGATAGGCAAAATCCTTGTTCGGAAAAGAGAATCAATCAAAGACAAATTCGCTTCTCTTATAGCCGAAGCCGAAAAATCGGGTGATATCAATCAAGTTAAAGAGTTGATGACACGTCTCCAGCAAAATTTATAAGTTCGTGGAGGAAAATGGCCAAAAGAGCGATTAAAATGCCGGTGGACAACCGTATCAGGATGTCGCCAGAGATTGAAAAAATTATTTCCAAAGGCGAGTTGCACGGTTTTGTCACCGAACATGAAATTATGCAGGTGATCCCAGAGCCAGAAAATAATATTGCTATTCTGGATGAGCTTTATGATGTTTTTTTTACTAAAGGGATTCAGGTTGTAGAGAAAAAGAAACTTCTGGATGTTGATGCTATTTTGAGCGAACCGGATGATGCACCGCAGAAAGCCGGCGAGCTGTCTGAAATTTCAGATGATTCGGTCAGGATGTATTTGCGTGAGATTGGCAAGGTTCCGCTACTCTCAGCCGAAGAAGAAACTAAGTTAGCAAAAAAGATTGTGGCTGGTGATAAGGTTGCCAAGAAAAAGTTGGCCGAAGCAAACTTACGTTTAGTGGTTTCAATCGCCAAAAAGTATATTGGCCGGGGCCTCTCGCTTTTGGATCTTATCCAAGAGGGCAATTCTGGACTTTTGCGTGCGGTGGAAAAATTTGATCATCGCAAAGGTTATAAATTTTCAACTTATGCAACCTGGTGGATTCGCCAGGCTATCACCCGGGCTATTGCCGATCATGCCAGGACTATCAGGATTCCGGTGCACATGGTGGAAACGATCAACAAAATGATCAGAGTTCAGCGCCAGTTGGTTCAGGAACTTGGCCGCGAACCATCGGTTGACGAGATTGCCAAAGAAATGGGCACGACCAAGGAGAAGGTCGAACACATCATGAAGATATCTCAGGAAACAGTGTCGCTCGAGGCCCCGGTAGGTGAGGAAGAAGATTCTAAACTCGGTGATTTTATCGAGGACAAAGATTCCCTGTCGCCGGAGGAAGCCACGATCCACTCGCTGATGAAGGGTGATATTGATTCTTTCCTTGAAACTCTTTCCCCTAGGGAACAAAAAATCCTCAAGATGCGCTTTGGGCTGGAGGACGGCCGCACTCATACTCTTGAAGAAGTCGGCAAAGAGTTTGGCGTTACTCGCGAGAGAATCCGTCAAATTGAAGCTAAGGCTCTACAAAAACTTAAAAAGAACGACGAATCTCAACGACTCAAAGACTATCTCAACTAGTCTACGATCGTTTTTACGAACTTTTTCTCTATCGTGGCAATTTGGCCTTTGCTCATAGCTTCGATGCTCTTTTTCTTGAGTTCTTCGATCGAGGTCTTCTTGTCGGCCATTCTTTCGAGTGTGTATGAGATAAAATCTGAAGAAATTGCTGTTGGCACAATCACTAAATCTGCTCCGAGTCCGTATAACTCGGCAGCTTCATCTTCATCCTGAGCGATGAGAATGATCGTGAGTTTTGAGTTAATTTTTTTGTAAATGCTTAGGATCATCTTACTTTCTTCGATATTTTCAATAGTTGAAATGACAGTCTTAGCTTTCTCCAGATTCAGGTCCTTAACGATGTCATGATCTGCGGCATCGCCATAAATACAATTCTCACCAGCGTCGATCATCTGTTGAATTCTCTTCGGATCGTAATCAACGACAATAGTTTGTTCGCCAATTGTTTTAAGAGTCTTCAGAATTCCGCCTCCGATCCGGTTGCAGCCGATTAAAATAGTGTGATTTTTGATCTGTCCTTCAATATTTACAAGGGCATCACGTCTATTATTTGACTCGATAAAATCTAAATATGGCCTAGCAAAATGATAAATTTCCCGCGATCTTGATATTAGATAAGAAGAAAAGAAAACGGTTATAATAGCCACCATCGAAGTCAGAGTTGTAGCCTCGGGCGGCAAAATTTTGAGCTTTGCTCCCATAATGGCCACGATGAATGAAAATTCACTAATCTGTGTCAACGTAATGCCTGTTAGAAAACTTGTCCTCTTTCTAAATCCAAGCGCTCCCATAATCAACATCACAATCAGTGGATTTACGATTAGGATCAATAACGAGAAAACAATCGCTGGAACGATCATTTTGCTCATGTTTTCGAATATGAGGTTCGTCCCTAGGTATATAAAGAAAATCATAATAAAAAAGTCGCGCAACGGGCTGGTTTTGGCGCCGATGTGGGGAGCATAGGGCAAAGGAGCAATAGTCACACCGGCCAGAAAAGCTCCAATTTCCGGTGAAAATCCGAGACTTATTGCAATCATAACGAGGATAAAACACCAGGCGAGGCTGGTGATAAAAAGTAACTCGTGGCTTTTGGCAATTTTTGCAAATGCTGGAGGCAAAATATAACGGCTTACAAAAGCCGAAAAGCCGAAAAGAAGCGCCGCACGAATAATTGTCTTGCCGACTATAATAGCTGCTAATAATCCCGAAGCATCAACCTTTAGTGTGCCAATCATAGTGAGCAGCAAGATTGCCACAAAATCCTGTACCAAGAGAACGCCGACTATAACCTTGCCCTGTAAGCTGTCTAATTCTTTGCGCGACGATAGGATGGTTACGATGATGGCAGTTGAACAAAACGAGAATGCTAGTGCGAGGTAGAAACCGCCGATGCCAGAAAGACCGAACAAACTTGCGATAATGTAATAAACTAGTCCGCTTAGAAATATCTGCCCGAGCCCGATGATTGTTGCGCTTAGACCAACCTCCAAGAGCTTTTTAGGGTTAAGCTCGAGCCCGATTAGAAAGAGCAGAAAAATAATCCCGATTGTGGCGAATGTCTCGATTATTTGTTGATCCTTAACAACCCCAAAAGCCAGTGGCCCGATCAGGACACCAGCGGCAAGATAGGCGAGAATCAACGGTTGGCGGAAAACTTTCGCTATAATGCCCAGCGCTGAAGCAACTATCAAAATAATTCCAAACTCAATCAAAAAGGTTTGACCCATACTTCCATTATAAAGAATCTTCTGTTCCTTGTCATTGAAACGCTTTAGATAATAAATAATGTTACCCAAACAGCAGTGATTAGATAATAATTCCTGTTACCGTAGTCGCATGATGAATATGACTACAAAACAGGAAATTTTCAAGGAGAAATTAGAGGAATATTTG
>Ga0247841_10002428_pt1 | contig 37201 bp, 31 predicted proteins | sample LaCruzMarch2015__2_FD_192410 | JGI IMG/M metagenome (GOLD analysis project Ga0247841, IMG submission 192410) | Freshwater microbial communities from meromictic Lake La Cruz, Castile-La Mancha, Spain - LaCruzMarch2015_18m | ecosystem: Environmental > Aquatic > Freshwater > Lake | place: Spain... | reverse complement strand
AAGTTTCTCTTTCAGAATCGCAAGATATTTGTTAAACTTCATTATTAGCCTCCTGTTGAAGTGATTGGTGATATACGCTTTATTTATATCACCTTCAGGAGGCTTTTTAAAGCATTTTTTTCTTATGTAAGTGACATTCGGATTAAGGGAGATTTAAAAGCTCTATTACGGATTACCCGATTAATTTCTTAACCTTCATAAGAGGGGATTAAGGGGTGTGTAAAATAATATCACAAAGGAGCGAGCATGGAAGTTATACAAATACAAACTTACCCAAGCACAGAACGAGTGCAGGATTTACGCAGACGTATCCGATCTGCTATGGAGCAACCGCCTGTCGGATGGAAATGTCCTGCCCGAATAGACGACAAATATATGTCTGAACCAATACCTGTCCGAAAAGCAAGAGCTGTGGCGTTAAAATTATCACAGATGCCGACTGATCTATGGGATGGGCAGTTATTCGCCGGCTCAATGACACTTGAAAACCCAAGAATACACGCAGAATGGGGTTTTCCTGATTATGTTACTGACGAAGAGCGGAACGAGGCGTCTAAAAAGGGAGTGAGTATACATTCTGTATTCGGTCATATAGTTCCTGATTATCCAAAACTGTTGAGTAAAGGGTTACTGGGTATTATAGCAGATGCAGATGCTCAAAGACCTAGAGTTCAGAATGATGATGAGAATGCTTTTCTGGATTCAGTAGTCGTTGCGCTTGAGGGTGTGATAAACTATGCTTCAAGACTTGCGGAACGCTGTAAAACTGAAGCTGAAAATGCAGTAAACCCAATTCGTGCTGATGAGTTACGACAGATGGCTGATAACCTTCGTCATGCCCCTGCGGAACCTGCGCAGACGTTCTGGCAAGCAATTCAATCGGTTTGGCTACTACATGAGATATTCCATTCCACAATGGACGGTAATGCCATGGGACGGCTAGATCAATACTGCTGGCGATACCTTGAGAATGATCTTGAATCAGGTCGGCTAGATATGGAAAAGGCGCAGGAGTTAGTTGAATGTTTCACCCTGAAATTCAATGAACGTGCCAAGACCACTGAAGAACAACGCCCCGAAACCCGTAAAACCGAACAACCCAACTTAACACGCAGGTCACGACATTATACATCCTCACAGATCGGTAGCCAACGTGATGGACTTGATGCGACAAACCATTGGCTTCAAAACATTGTGATAAGCGGGCTAACGTCTGATGGTGAAGATGGCACTAATCCGTTATCATTTCTGTTGCTTGAGGGTTATCGCCGAAATCAGATGACTAATCCGCTTTTGACAGTGCGTGTTCATCGAAATTCACCTGATGAACTACTACATCACGTCTGCGAGGTGCTGAAAGATGGTGGCGGGATGCCTGCCATATTCAATGATGAGGCTATAATACCAGCACTTGAAAGACTTGGTATACCAGCTTTTGACGCCTACGACTACACAAATGACGGTTGTTGGGAGATCATAATCCCCGGTCGTACGGACTTTAGATTCCAGCGCCTTAGCGTTATGCTCTGTCTTGAATGGGCGCTGAACAAAGGAAAATCAAGGCTTGACGATAATCAGTCGGGACCAGAAACAGGCGATCCGAGGGAATTCAAAAGCTTTGATGACGTCTGTCAGGCGTTTCAGATACAGCTTGATGCGATGATTGAGCGTGTCGTTCACCGTGTGGTTGAGAATATTAATGATAGGAGTATTATCGCCCCTGTTCCGCTACTCAGCGCATTAATCGAAGGTGCAATCTCGTCTAGGCGTGACATGACTGCTGGTGGTGCAAAGTTCCGTACATTCGGTATGTTAGTAGAGGGCGCCGCACATGCCATTGACTCACTCACGGCGATTAAGACTATCATATTTGATGAAAAACAGGCTACAATGTCAGAACTTTGCGATGCTCTTGATGCTAATTTTGAGGGTAACGCGGTTCTTCGCTCGAAATTGCTCTCTGCGCCAAAATATGGTAATGATGATGATAGGGCTGATTCCATAGGACGACAGATGATTGATGCTTTTACCAAAACGGTTGCGAAACATGCCGAAGCATATAAAGATATAATAAAATTCCCAAGCGGTGTCGGTACGTTCTCGTGGTACATTGGCATTGGTGAAGGGCTTGCAACATCACCTGATGGTCGTCTGTCTGGTGAACCTGTATCGTCAAACTTCTCGCCTGCGTTAGGACGTGACCTTGAAGGCTTACCCGGTGCAATATTATCATACTCCAAGATGCACGACAGCAATCTCCCTGCCGGTTCTCCACTAGATTTGCGATTGGCAAAGCGACTTGTACAAGGCGAAGAAGGCACGGATCGCATGATAGCACTTATACACAGTTTCGTTGATACCGGTGGAAATATGATGACACTGACGGTAGCAGACACTGAGGAACTTCGTTCCGCACAGCGTGAGCCTGATAAATATAAATCTTTACGTGTACGAATGGGAGGCTGGTGCGCATATTTCACCATGCTCAGTAAAGAACAGCAGGAACATCACATCCGCAGGCAGGAGTCAAAGTCGTAAGCTATACTTCAATATTCCAAAATCAGAAGGAGCATAAATATATGAAAATCAAGGTTATAGTTCATGAGGAAGATGATGTATATTGGGCAGAAGTGCCATCACTGCCTGGCTGTTTTACACAGGCAGATACATGGCCTGAATTACTTCAAAATCTATATGAAGCAATTGAAGGTTGGCTTGAAGCAAAAGCTGAACTTGAATCGAAAGAAGTAAATGAAAAAGATAAAATATATGAGATAGCAGTATGAAACAGTTATCAGGAAAAGAATTTGCTAAAATTTTGGAGCGACATGGATGGGAACTTTCACGTACAAAAGGTTCTCATCATATATATGTGAATAAAAAACTTAAACAAATAATATCTTTGCCCATACATGGAAATAAACCACTTAGCCCGGGATTATTAAAAGGCATGATGAAAATATCCGGAATATTAGAAGAAGATATATGAAAAACATTGAAGGATTAATATTTGATATTGATACATTCGCAGTTCACGATGGACCGGGGATTCGCATGGCTATTTATCTGAAGGGATGTCCATTGATGTGCAAGTGGTGTCATAGTCCCGAATCACAGCATAATTCACCTGAATTGATATTCATGCGTGACAGATGCAGGACGTGTGGAACTTGCGTCACGGTCTGCGTAAGGGAAGTGCATCAGATAAATGACTCAAAGCACGTCATATTCCATGAAAGATGTACTGCTTGCGGTGAATGTGTCGAACATTGTCAGTATAATGCGCTTGCGATAAAAGGCTACTTTATAAACGCTGACGTAATCATAGAGAAAGCTCATAGGATGAAACCATTCTTTGATCACTCAAATGGCGGTATAACGCTGACAGGTGGCGAAGTGACCGTTCAATCTGACTTTGCAGAGGCTATTCTAGCAGGATGCAAGTCTTATGGTATACACACAGCCATTGAGACAAGTGGCGCTTGCAGTTGGAATAAGCTAGAACGTTTGCTTAAATACACCGACCTTGTTTTATACGATCTGAAACTGATTAATGATGACGAACACCTTAAATGTACCGGCGTATCGAATAAGCAGATACTCGACAATGCTTCACGTTTAGCAGAATACAATGTACAAATACGTGTACCGCTTATACCGAGTATTACTGACAGAGAGGAGAATCTTCAGGAGATATTTGCTTTCATGCAGAAAGTCGGTTTACATAACGTAGCTTTATTGCCTTATAATACATCTGCAAGTGCAAAATATGAGTGGCTAGGTCTGGAATACGAGATTCAAGGAGAGTCTCAGAGCAAGGAACTTCTGGAACGAATTATTGAAATGGCACAAAGATATGTTCTTAACGCTGTCATTAGTTAGCTATAAAAGTTTTTGGGATACGGTGTATTGTATCCCAAAAACTTTTCAGCTTTACCATCAATAAAATCACGCCAGACAACGCAATAATCAATAAGTGGACATTCCCTGCATCTGGGTTTCTGTGCATGGCAGATTTTACGACCGAACGTTATCATATTTACGTGAAGTGGATACGCTTTCCCCTCTGGAAACAACTGCCCCATGATCTCGTGTGCTTTATCAGGCGAAGCATTAGAAGGCACAAGAGCAAGTCGCTTACTGGTTCGGAATATATGCGTATCAACAGGAAAAACTTCCTTCCCACAGGCGAAACAGAGCATTACGTTTGCAGTTTTTAGTCCTACGCCTTTAAGATTTGTAAGAAGCTTAATAGCCTCTGAAGTATCCATATCACAGATAAAATCCAGATTTAGCTTTCCATAAGTATTTTTGACCCAACGCAAAACTTCCTTTATAGTTACACTTTTTTGTCTGGCAAGACCGCCCACCCTGATTGCTTTAGCGATCTCATCAGTATCCACTAACAGAACGTCCTCCCACGTACGGAAATTTGTTGTCAGATTATTATAAGCCTTTCCGCTGTTAGTGTCATTAGTATTTTGAGAAAGAATAGTATGGATCAAAGAGTCCAATGGGTCTTCGTTTCCCTCTCTTTCGGGTATACCGAATTCCCTTTCTAGTATATCATTTATTCTTTTAAGTTTTGTCTTTAATTCTTGCATAGCAAAAGATTGTAAACGTCTATCTCCGTCAGCTACATCATAATTCGATATTATCTGGCGTGGCGGTAATCCACAGCACCGTCAGGAAGACTCAGATAATATGAATTATGTCGAGCTGTCACGTTATGTTGTAAGTTGGTAAATGCGTCCCCTGGAGGATTAAGGAAATCAGGACTATATCTCGTCTACGTCAACAGGAAATTGATTGCGCCTGAGCCTACGGCAGTAAGGATTTATTTATTTTTCACAGAGACAAATACCTTACGATCTGGATTACATACTTTGCAAGCCCTATACTGCTTTCTTGATTCTTCTAAAGACATTGGTATCTTTCCCTTACAACCAATGTGATAACATTCTCCGGTTCTAGTTACTAATACAGTAAGTTTGCTTAACGGATCACATGAAGGGCAAGGCTTATAACCTGATCCCTCTGCCACTGATAAAGATATAGACTTACCTTTATCAACATTAAGTGATTTACATTCTTTTACATGATAATACTTTTCTGATGGCTTCGGTACGAATACATTGTTAGCCGAAGCGTTGACCTCAACACTACCGACAGCCTTTGACAATTGCTTGATTGCATTCTCACAATCATCCACACGTGTCTGAAGCGCTTGAATCTGCACTCCATAGTTATCACTAGACCCCTGAGAATAGCTCACACTAGGCAACAACACAACGCCAACAAATAGATTGAAGCACAGGAAAAAGAGATTGATTTTACGTAACATATTACTACCCCCTATTTAATCACTATTAGCACCCTTGCAATTAATACGTTACTATTATAGACCAGAATTTGCTTCAATAATAGACAAATTCTTTAGACATATTTTGGATTTTCGTGTTTAATACTTGAAAGTTGGGTTTCGTTCCTCAATCCAATTACTTTTTCTGATTTTTACGATCTTTTCTCTCCGTGCCTCTGTGTCCCAGTGGTTTTTATATCTTATACCATTTTCCAAAAAATATGGAAAATGGTATTACTTTGTTAAGTGAAAAACTCGTATTACTTGCCCAATTTCTTTGTAAAAGCAAGATTTAATGACGCAGACGCCTTCGGATCGCTTCCGCCGGGCGTCTCCAGAACCATGTAGTCGTCATATCCTATTGCTTTAATGGCTTCGTTGACGCCTTTGAAATTAACCTTACCATCACCGAGCATTTTATTATCAGTATCTTTAATGTGGAACGTACAAATATTCTTGCCTAGCTTCATTATTTCTTCAACAGGGTCTTTTCCCCAATGTGTCATGTTTCCCACGTCATAATATGCTTGCACGTATTTTGATCCAACTTTGTCAATGATCATAAGTAGCTGATCAGCACTGAAGGTTGATTCCAGACCTAATGTTACTTTATACTTATCTGCAACTTCAGCGATTGCCTTGAAACCATCAACCAGCAAGTTCCATGTCTCATCTGCCCATTTATCAGCATCGCCCGGGAACATGGGTACAAGTATCCACTTTGTCCCAAGTGGTTTGCATACCTTTATGGTTTGCGCCATCATCTCGATACCTTCAGCACGCTTGGCAGAATCAGGAAGTGCAGGATGCAGACCAGCGAATACTCCGGGTGAAAGCGAGCAGACTTCCATGCTGTTCTTATCTGCTAGAGCTTTGAGTTTCTCTACTCCGCCCTCTGTCCATAGCAACTCACTTTTGTAGCTTCCGCCTATACAGAACTCAATACCGTCAAAACCTAAACTTTTTGCAGTTGCAAATTCAATTTCCAGAGGTTCTCCCAACATTCCGTTACGTATTCCGTATTTCATTGTTTTCTCCTGTTAAAAAAAGGCACTGTAAGATAATTCCCACAAAGCCATTGGTTTGTTATCGTTTTGGATGACAACTACTATTATATCAAATATTATATCAAATTACAGTATTTCATCAACTATTGTTTTTAATAAAAGTTTTTGATAACTTGACAATGTTAGATTAAAAGTAGCTTGGTTTTTGAAGATAATATACGATTTTTTCAGTTACAGAAATAAAAAGAAGTTAAACACGGAGACACATAGGCACGGAGAGGAAAGGAGAGAGATTAAATATTTAGGATCCATAATTAAATAACTTCCCTATTTTGAGATATAACTCATTTAATCAAATCCCCCCTTCCCCCCTTTAGCTAAAGGGGGAATTAGCCTAAACTCGGTTCGGGGGTGTGTTTTTTATTAGGGAAGTTATTTAATCATAGATCCTTAGGAAATAGCACACGGATTAATACGGATAAGACGGATCATCACTGATTACTCATCACTAAATAAAATCCGTGAAAATCCGTCGCATCTGTGCCAATCCGTGTGCTATTATTATAAAAATTAATTCGGTTGACCAGTAGAATCATTTACCTCTCCTTTCCTCTCCGTGCCTCTGTGTCTCCGTGTTTTTTCATGAATTATTACTATTCACCAACTAACTGAAAAACTCGTATTGAGAAAACGATTGACGAAACGCTTGTAGATATGCTAATAATGTATCAGGAAAGATAGTATCCATATTATTCTCTTTGAAAGATTGGTTTGTTGTTATAATGATAATTTCTTTCCGTTTTTTATTTAACCCCAAAAGTGCAAAAGTATCGTCTATCATAATCGTTAAAAAAGGAGAATTTTAATATGCTTAAAGTTGGATTTATTGGTGCAGGTGGGCGTGGACAAGGCGCACATTATCCATCTGTTAGCCGATTGAAAGATGTGAGTATCGAAGCAATCGCTGAATTGGACGAATCCCGTATGCAGACCGTTGTTCAGAAATATAACATTCCACGATCTTTTAAGGACTATCGTGAGATGCTGGAATCGGTGGAACTCGATATTGTCTACTGTATAATGCACGAAAGATGGGTAACGCCTGTGGCTATTGATTGCATGAATGCGGGCAAGCATATCGCCATTGAAAAGCCCCCCGGAATGAACAGCAAAGAGACACAGCAGATGCTAGATTCCGCTATCGCTAATAATGTCTCTTGCATGGTAACATACCAGCGGCGATATACTGCGGTAACACAAGAAGCAATGCGTCTTGTAAAAGAGCGAGGTCAGGCTACATTAGCAATGGGTGAGTTCCATAAGCCAGGCAATCCTGATGGTGACGAAATGGTATCGCTATGGAATGATGTATGCCATGTTGCGGATCTGGTACGCTACATGATAGGCAGTGAAGTAGTGGAAGTCACAGCTTATCAGGATGCTCAGGAGAATGGAGCGAAAAATGTCTTTAACGGTATGATCCGATTTGCTAACCATGCAATTGGGATAGTGTCTGGTAATCGTTGTTCTGGTGGACGAGTTTTGCGATCAGAACTGCATGGACGGGGTGTTGGATGCTATATGATGCATATACCCAGACAAATTGAGATCTGCGAGGATGGGAAAGCACCACGAATAGTTATGGGATGGGAACTTACTGGCACTGACCAAAATGATGAGGCTACTTACGAAGGCGTTCTTGCTATGCACCAACATTTTGTGGATTGTGTCAGGAAGGGACAAACTCCATGCAGTGACGTCAGGGATGCTATTCATACTTCACATCTAGTTGATCAGTTAATGGGGATCAATAGTTGACAGCTTATGTGATATACACTCAAGCGACGTTAAGAAACCTTTTAAAACTTTAGGAATAGAACGCGGATAAACGCGGATTAGGCGGATTTGCGCGGATCGAAAGAAATAAAAAAAGCCGCGAAAATCCGTTTAATCAGCGTCATCCGTGTTATATTCCTGTCTGTTTTAGCAATTCTATATAGTAGGCGTAGTTCTCAAAAGATACTTCTGGAGGAGTCATGTCGTCAACTGTTGGAATATATCCGCCTGTCTCGATAAGTGGTAAAACTTTTGTCTCTACAGCCTGTTTTATGTGTTCCTTCCCTTTGATCAATGTTTGAATTCCGATATTACCGATTAACCCAAGCGATTTTCCATATTCTTTGTAAAGCTCAACTGCATTGATCCCTGTCACTTCTTCAAGTGGCCACGTTGCGTTATAGCCACACTCTATCGCCAAAGGCAATACGGGTCGAATATCGCCACTGCTCCATAAGCCGATGACAGGTACGTTCTTAGACTTCAGGAAATCAATCACTTTTTTTTGGTGCGGAAACCAGAATTCCCGATACATCTCAGGAGATATATGTGACGAGTGCTTAAACGCCAAATCTTCAGCAATTGCCACAAAGTCAATGCGAACTGCATTAAATAGCTTTTGAATAGTAGCAAGGCAAAAATCCGCACAATCCTCAAACATATCGTGAACGAGATCGGGTTGATCATAAAACGCAAGCATGAAACGCTCCATACCCATCATGAAGAAGGCTAAACGGAAGAAAAATGGATGTAGCGTGAGTCCAATCGGGTGATCCGCTTGATTGTAATGATTAATTAGATCAGTTCCCCAGTTTGCAGGATATCTTTTCGGATCATTGGGATCAAAGCGTTCTTTCATACGCATCCAATCATCACGATTCTTGATAGGATGATCGAGATACGAATAGATCATTCCGTGATCTTTGCGATACCTGACAGTGATCCCCATGTGATTAGTTGATGTGATGTAGTGTTCATCCTCGTGGATCAGCTTCGACTCAAACCCTGGTAGTGGATTAAAATCAATCGGCACGTATTCAATGCGGTCCATTCCGAGAACATCAACGACAGATTTATTCTCTGGCAATCCCTCTTTATGCCAGCGTTTCAGAGTTTCGCTTTCATAAGACTCAACCTCGATCAGAGGCAGACGGTCTGCCTTTTGAAAACTCATTATCTTCAAAAAACGTTCTCTTGTATTCAATATATAAATTCCTCTCAATTTTTAACGATTACAAACTCCACACTTTCTTTACAAATGCAAGATTTTTTCTGGCGTCAAGTTCTGGATCATCACCTGATGGAGTTTCTAAAGTCAGCACCTGATCGTAGCCTATATCCGCAAGCGCACCACGCACAACTTTAAAGTCAACGTTGCCTTCACCAAGTGGTACTCCTCCACCTTTGATGACTCTATCTTTTATATGCACAGCCGAAATGTATCCGCCAAGTTCACGGATAGCAGAGGCATTATCAAATCCTTCAGAAGTCATGTTTCCAACGTCGTAATAGATTCCAGCACATTGGCTGTCTATCTTATCAAGCATGTCTATCATCGTCTCAGATGAAGCATTCATCTCAAGAGCAAGCACGATCTTACATTCTTCTGCTACTGATAAAACTGCCTTGATACCATCTATTACGCTATTCTGATCATCTTCATTCTTGATTTTGTTATTGCCAAAGAATGGTACGAGTATAACCCCTGCATCAAGGTCTTTAGCGGAACGGATTATCTCCTTAAATCCTTGCAGAACCTTTTCTTTTCCGACTGCACCGGGGTCCACAAGTCCATATTGGTTAAACGTTCCGATGCAAAAGCTCGAAAGCATTATGCCATTTACTTCCAGAGCATCCTTTATCACTCGCTTTTGTTTATTATTATATGCTAAAGGTTCACCATTTGGTCCTGATTTTGTGATTAATTCAATAGCGTCAAATCCCCAGTAAGCGGCTTTCTCAATAGCCAGAGCATCATCATCCGTCCTGAGAATTCCCTGCATAGCTCCGATTTTCATAGTTTACGATCTCCTCTTCAAAAAATGGTTCTTCAAGGTTTAGTATGGTAATGAAAATTGCATAATTATATGAGTTTTTCACTTATAGAAACAAAAAGAAAATAATCACGGAGAACACGGAGAGGAAAGTAATCAGTGATGAGTAATCAGTAAACAGTATGACAAAAACTGATCACTGATTACTGTTTACTGATTACTAATTCTTCTCCGTGTTTAGCTACATTCACATCAAAGCTTCTTTACAGGATTCGAGAGTTTACCGATACCCTCTATCTCTATTTCAACAATGTCATCTGGAGCAAGGGCATAGTCATTGGGAACCATTATACCCGTGCCTGTTGTCATGACTGTTCCGGGTAATGTTGGATTATCACGACATAGAAAATCCGTTAATTCATCAAAAGTACGCTTTATCTTAGACGAGTTAATCTCACCTGAGAAAATGACTTTTTTATCTCGAATAATTCGGCAATTTATGTCCAGAATATAAGGATTCGTAATCTCTGAATTCAGAGATATGACAGGTCCCAATGCACAACACCCATAGAATATCTTTGACTGCGGTAAGTAAAGGGGATTTTCCCTTTCTATATCCCATGCCGAAACGTCATTACATACAGTGAAGCCAATTATCTCTTTGCCTTTACCGAGTATATAAGCAAGTTCAGGTTCAGCGGCGGTAAGATTTGAGTCGCTCCTGATACTGATATAATCATTTGGTCCTGAGCATCTTGCGGATGTCGCTTTGAAAAACAGTTCAGGACGAGGCGCCGAATAGACGTAATCGTATATGCCTCTTGTGCCTGTGGTATCTTCGTCTCGCATTTCTGCGCTGCGTTTGTATGTAACTCCACATCCCCAGACTTCAGGTGGATGGATCGGAATGAGGAGATGCGGTTTGGATTTATCAGGGATAATATTTAGTGATTCGTAGATATAAGTTCCAACGGTTTTTTGTGCTGATGCAATTTCATCTACTGTTGTACCTTCAGATATGGATCGTTTGATCAGTTCCAGCGTGCTTTCCAGACCATCAGATGTAATATCCAGCACTTCATCATCCTTTAATATACCGACTCTCTGTCCTTTTTCTGGCAAGTAAAACTGTAATAGTTTCATATATTTTATTTATCTCCTTTTTACGATTTTTTCAGTTATTAATACGAGTTTTTCACTTATAGAAATAAAAAGAAGTTAAACACGGAGACACAGAGGCACGGAGAAAACCTAGAAAGTATGAAGGATGAATACGATTCTAAGATTATAAGATTACTTTACCTAGTTTCAATCTTCCAATCTTTAAATCTTCCAATCCTTCCATCTAGCATTGTCAAAAATATAGCCACAAAGACACAGAGAGCGCAGAGGGAACATGGATTTTCTATTCCCTCCCATTTAAAATCTCTTAAATCTTTGTGTCCTCTGTGTCTCTGTGGCTATTTTCATTTTATTTTTTTGCAATGCCTTTTCTCCGTGCCTCAGTGTCTCCGTGTTTTTTCATGAATTATGACTATTACTCAACTAACTGAAAAACTCGTATTATTAAACACAAAGACACAAAGGATGTTGAAATTTAGAAGCTTGAACAAGGTAAAATTCCCAACATAGCAAGTCATAAACACTGAGTTTGTGACTCGCTATATGTAGAATTTTGCACCGTTAAAACTTTTAATCTTCAATGATGTTGGCTAATGTCTGCCAACATATTAGCCAACATCTTAGCTATAGACACTCAGATAATGATTTTTAAAACAAGATAATCACGAATTACACGAATATCTATAGCCTACTTTGGAACGTACGATAAAGCCTGATACATGGCACGGATATTCGCCAATGGGACGTCAGGGTTGATCGTGTTTCCTGTGAACATTATCAACGAGGCTTTGCCTTTGCATACTTCGATGGCGTGATGTACCTTCCGTGTGATCTCCTCTGGAGTGCATTTTGGTAATTCGGTCGTAACTGCAAGAGGTCCAAAAATGACCAGAGGCTCACCATCTTTTGTGCGCCTTTCGACTAATTCATCTATTATCATACCACATTCGGGTTGGAATCCCTGTAATCCCTGTACGCCTGAGTCTATCAAAAAATCCAGCATGGGTCGAACATCACCATCACAATGCCAAACGGGTCTGCATCCGACTTCTAGCAGTGGCTCAAGACCGTATTTTAGTTGTGGGGCGTAATATTTCTCAAGGAATTTCATAGAGATCATCGGTCCTCGCTGACTGCATATATCTTCACCTAGCAATACAGCGTGTGGATATATTCCTTCCTGAACTGCACGGGCTATTACCTGACACATACACCTTCCATTAGCACCGCCAACTTCCATGAGTTTTTGAGCGCGCTCTGGATAAAGTCCCACGATAACAAAGAAGTTTTCGTAACCGAAATCGCCGTACCACGATACCTTTGCCCCTGCGCCCCATTGTGCCGGTAGCCAGAGCATATCACCGCATATTGCCTGCATATCTAGTATTGACTTACGGAAATTCTGATATGCCGTTTCGAGATCAAATTTGGCTTCGATCTCCTCCGGGCTTGGCATGGCGTCAATTCTGGCAACTGCGTCTTCAAGTGCTAAACCAAAGTCTGCATGGGCGTAGCTATTGTGATCTACACATCGGAAGTCGTCACGGTTTCTTGGAACAAATATGCCGATTAGTCCGTCTGTATCTAATCGATCGTAAGCTCGGATTGATACGCCGTAAGGATCAGCCCAATATTCGTCTGCGGATGCTTCTGCGATCTCCATTATATATTCGGGGCATGCGATCCAGCCGCCAAGTATCGGTGTTTTGTCTACCTTTTTTAATGTAAAAGCGGATTCGAGTCGTTCAATCCTTGTCATTTTTTGTTTAGTCATAAACATCCCTTTCTATTATTCTATCGCCAAATCTAACTTATCTGATTAACGCCATGTTATATTCATCTTGCGCATCGGTATCCTGTGATAATCAAATTTTGGGTAACCAATCATCATTGCACCAAAACACTGATGCCCATCTGGAAGGTCTAGCGCTTCTTGCAATGATGGCGAGTTAGTCATCGCCATGTGGACAAATCCTCCCCAGCAAGTACCTAAACCAAAAGGCAATGCCGCTAATTCTAAGTCTGTTAATGCAATAGTGCAGGATGATGCAGACATTGGCGCATCTTTGGGTGCGTATGCTACGATCAGGTGCGGCGCATTACGACAGATTAAGTCTAATCCCAGATCCCAAGCATTTACTAATGGCTTAAAGTAATATGACATTGGAAGAGGCGTTTCAGCATTGGCTATCACTCGCATCCAATCTATAACCAGTCCAGCTAAACGCTTGACTTCTTTTGGATCATAAATAACTAACCAATTTTCTGATTGTGAATTACCGCCAGTTGGGGCGTAACATGCTATTTCTATTACTTTTGTGAGTATATCACGATCCACCAATTGTTCTTTATAGTGACGGATAGAACGACGACCTTTGATCAATTGCTCTATTTGCTCAGGTGTAAGTTTCCATCCTTCATGCAGTAGTTGGCATTGGTCAACTTTCATTGTATTCAACGAAAATGCGCCATACGGACATACTGCCACACAATGACCGCAGTTGATACATCGCTGTTCATAACCATCAATAAGCATAGGGATGTCAGGTTTATTTAAGGTTAGAATTGACGTTGGGCAGTCTGTCACACATGATCCACAACGTTTGCATTTTTTTTCATCAACGACAAATAAGTTCATTATTAACTCCTCTTAATCTTTTAGTTTCTCTTGAAGCTAAACAGTCGTACCTGTTCAGGCGCCATTTTTAATGTCAGTTTTATGTTACTACCACTGAGCAACGTATTTATCTTCTCTCCTGATATAATATCTTCAATAATTTTGATATTACCGAGTTTAAGCTCGTTAATCATGATTGTAATGTTAGTTTCCAATGCTTCATTGGAATTGTTTAAGAGCGTAAAATATACGTTTCCTTTTGCATCAGGTCCAAATCTTTCTATGTAAACAGAATCTTTATCTGTGACTGCGTAAGTTATTGGCTCCCAACCAGCTTCTGCTATCTTTTTTATTATAGGGATGTATTTTTTGAACAGATTACGGTCACGGTTATATAAATTCGGCGCGCGCCAGTATGGGTCATCTGAGGCGTTGTGGCTGAACATACTTGGATACATACCATAAAAAAGGCTTCGCTGGAAGTATTTTTCCACCAAATCGGGAGTAAATTTTTCGTAGTTGGTATTCATCAAGAATAGATATGGCTTTTGATAGCACATAATACGCTTGAAATTCATCCAATTGTCGGATGCGGGATCCCATTTTCCATCACTTCCGATCCAGTCCATTTCAGTTCCCATAACATCGAAGAACGGACAGAGGAACGCAAAGCTATGAGGAACTGAGTTTGCAAACATCAGCTTGCCTATTTTGTGAACATCTTCCGCTAACCATTTTGAGAATTCATAGGCAGACGACATCTTATGGATCAATGGTTTTTTTAATGAGGTCGAGAACATAAGCGGTACGGTGACGTAACGAAAATGCTCTCTACGGAAATTCTCATTGGCGGTCACATATCCCTCTAACGAATCGAGGTATTCGCCATCCAGAATACCTTTGGCATTTGCTCCGTAAAGATGCTCTTTGGTTTCCTCGTTCCATTTCGTCTTTGCCTCTGAATTGCCCGGAATATAGGGGTTCGGATTGGAACTGAATACCGCACCATTACTCCATGGAGTGTCAAGAACCTGATATTGATATTTTCCATTTTCATCGAATGAACCAGATATTATAGTTGCTTCTGCTGAACGCTGGATATTTGGTTTATCGGATTTTGCGTATTCGTTCAGTTGTTTCAATATGTTTTCATCTGTGCGCTCTACACTTTGATCCATGCTCATCCACCACGTTGACGGCTCAGTATAACGAAAGCTCAGGATATTAGCAGTATCATCAAAAGGCACGTTGTTATTGCCTTCGTGATATTTGAATCCAAAATCCTCCCATCCCTGAACAGTGCTAACGTCAGTGAATGGCATCCATATCCCCTGATCTTTTGAGCGACATGCGAAGTCATCAGGGAATATTTCGTATAGTTTTTTACTCGCTGACCGAAAACCCCATTGCGGGTTAGTTCTATAAATAACAAACTTAAAAGGCGCTGAACTTGGGAATTTATCGGTATCTTTGCTTATGCCAAAGTCGTAGGCTATGAAGAACTGATTTGTGTATGAGTTGTATGCAATGCGGTACTGCGCCGGCACGTCCATATCCATAGCCAACGCCAATCCATCACGCTCATTACTGATGTTACCGAAGGGATAGAGCGACATCATCCCGTTTAAGCCGGTATGTATGTTGACGCAGTTTATGTATTCTTTACCTTTTTCTATAATCCTGAAATTACGGACATCATCATGCCATTTCCAGCCTGCGGCATCTACTGGCAATGCGAAAATCAGGGTTATGGCACGATCATTGCCTGTCGCATCCTCTATGTAACCATCTAAGTGCAGGCAATTATCTTTCTGAACAGGATTTACATTCAAACTCAGACCCAGTTCTTCACAAACGCCATCTTTGAAGGCATAAAAACCAGAATTGACGGAAACGTCACGCACAAGGAATCCCGATGGGACAGATTGCTGAGAAATCTCCCTATCATCCAATTTCAGTGACGAGATATTTCCTTTGCTCCAATTATAAGCAATGCTTAAACCGTCCATCGTTGACGTTTTGAATATTTCACCAGATTCATCAGAGGAAAATTCTGGAATTTCGACAGGAACGCTATCCAGCATTGAAATTCCGCCTGTGTTGAGTTCGTATAATTGAAAATCATCAAATAATGCGTTTCCTGTATGACTACGAAATAGACCATATATCGTAAGGCTTTTTACAGGCTTTTCGGGCATGATGAGAAACTCCTGCATTTCCCAATCATGCGTACCTGTACTAAATGCGCCTGTCTGTCCCCAGAGAGGAGTTCCATCTTGATAGGTGATGTCAACATATATGGAATAACCAGAATCTTTACTTCCGCTGACGTTTTCTGCCTTACTCCATCCACGAACAACTAAAGGTACAGCAGTTTTTCGATTCAATTCTACGGTTTGGCTTATCCCGCTTCCTTCGGATGCCTTCTCATTTTTGCAGATAACAGCAACGGAATTGTTACGTCCCAACTGCTGTAAAGTTTTATATCCATCTTTGTACTTTAACCAACCGTAGATGGCGTCTCCGTCAAATTTTTCAAGATCACCGTTTTGTAGAAGATTTTCGGTATATGCTTGAGACATATTTAATACTTTTATCACTGGTTCCACAGCAATTACCTCCATAATAAAGAGTAAAGCGATAAATATCCCAATTATCAGTGATTTCATCATAGATAGCTCCCTCGTTGGTTATGGGTCAATCTGTCAGATTGCCAAAAATGTAGCAAACTAGCAGGTTACTACTAAGGATTGCGAATTTAATAACTTCTGTGTTTAATACTTAAAAGTTGGGTTTCGTTCCTCAACTACTTTTTCTCTTTAGTCGTGGGTTATTGACTTTTGTGCTGTGATCATAACATTGTTTCCTTGCTTGTTTGTGACTAAGGTATCACAAATCATCAAAAGCAGAATTAATGGGAACAGAATTCGTTTCAGCAAGGCAATGGGTCGAAGTATCTCGAATATCTCCCATGCGAGTGAACCAAACCATCCAGATGTATGTCTGACATCCAATATCCTGAATCCATTTTCTTGAAGTAATTCTGAAAGCTCATCGGCTTTGAATCCAACATGAACGTGATCGGAATATACGTTTTTTTTGAACCTATTGAAATGCCGTTTCTGGTCAGGACATGGGACGTGAATAATGATTTTTCCGCCTGATTTTAGTGCTTTGTGGAAATTCGACAGACATTTTCCAACATCACTTATATGCTCAAGCACTTCTATGGAATATATAATATCAAATTGCTCAGAATAATCAATATCCAAAAGATTTGTGGTCTGGAAAGTAACGTTGGTGAGTTTTGACTTTGAAAGCCTTGATTTGGCTTCGTCTATGGCTTGTGGACTTATATCAATCCCTGTTATTTGTGAATCGGGATACTTTGCGGAAAGATATATGGCATCTCTTCCTGTATCGCATCCTGCATCAAGAATGTGGGCATTATGGCACATAAGCTTTCTGATCACTCGCCTCAGGTGTAATGCTCTGAGCATCTGACCACCCTGTAGCCTTATGGTATATGGTTTCATGGGTTATCTAGGTACTTTAACTAACCAAAATCACCAAGTAGTCAAGTAACCAAAAGTTACTTTTTCTCTAAAACGCAAAATTGAAAAACGTGTTTATCCTTTTAGCAACTCCCTGCGCAGCATATCCAAAGCAGACTGAGACGCCCAGCGTTTTATGCCTGTCCGATCACCAACGAATCGGAATTCCTTGCTGTATGCGTCGTTTTGTGATGCGACTCCGATGTAGACTAAGCCAACGGGTTTCTCAGCAGTTGCGCCTGTAGGTCCGGCAATGCCTGTTATACTAATACCATAGTCGGAATTGACAAGTTCCCTGATGCCTTGAGCCATCTGTTCCGCAACAGTCGCACTTACCGCGCCGTACTTTTTCAGGTCATCACTTGATACTCCGAGAAGGTCAATTTTTAGATGATTGCTGTATGAGATTACCCCGCCGAGAAAATAGTCAGAGCTTCCAGATATGTCAGTTATTCGGTCAGAGACAAGCCCGCCTGTGCAGGATTCAGCTAAGGCGACTGTCCTGTGATTTGACAAGAGCATATTGCCTATGACTTGTTCTATCGTCTGGTTATCTTCACCGAATACGTTATCACCGAGTTTATCTTTTACACGCTTTGCAACGTCGTCTATCATCTTGAAGGCTTCATCGCTATTAGATGCTTTGGCAGTGATACGGACAGTTACCTCACCGGGTTGGCATAGGAATGCAATGGTAGGATTGCTTAAAGACTCTACAATATCGTTGATTTCATTCGCAACAGCGGATTCACCCAAGCCAGCTACTTTTATTACTTTGGATTTAATTGCTACGTTCCCGACTTTTTCTGCTATCCATGGGAAAACCGCATCCATACACATCTTTTTCATCTCACGAGGAACGCCAGGCATGGCGATGATCCATTTCCCTTCATAATCTATTATAAGCCCCGGCGCAGAACCTATAAGATTGGGAATAACCTGACATCCACTGGATATAACGTAAGCTTGCCGACTGTGCATGGGTAGCATCTGGTACTTTGTGCGTTTGAAATGCTCTTCAATCTGCGCCATCACGTTTGGATCATAGACTAATTCACGTCCCACAGCAGACGCTATACCCTCTCTGGTTATATCGTCAAATGTCGGTCCTAAACCGCCAGTAATGACAACAAGTTCAGAGCGACTCAAAGCATGTTGGAGCGCACCCTTGATTCTGTCAAGGTTATCACCAACGACACTGCTATAATAAAGGTCAACTCCAAGATTAGCTAGGTTTTCACCAAGATATGAGGCATTAGTATTGACAATTTGACCAAGAAGTAATTCAGTTCCTACAAATAATAATTCACATTTCATCTCCAGATATTTCCTTAAAAACTTCCAAAACGGAAGGTAACGGCTTTTGCCAAAGCCAATCAATTTTAATCCAAAATCCCTTGACGACATTTGAAGTTAGAATAGAATCTTTCACATCCAAAGGTAAGAATTTTTTAGTAGCTTCATCCAAAAAGAATGCTTGCATTTTTTTACGTGGCTGATCAATTATCCAGAATTCTTTAACTCCGATCTGTTCGTAATTACTTAGACGCTGCATAGTTTCCGACGGTCTATCACTGGGTGAGAGTATTTCAATCACAAGATCCGGGGCATCAGTCAATCGCTTTTGTGTAACTATATTTTCACGTTCTTTTCGCACAAACAAAATATCAGGAAGTCTTCCGGTATATGGTGTAATTGGCACAAGCGTCCTTGAACCACGGATAAAACCAAGATTGTATTTCTCCGTGTAAAAAACCATAATTGAAAGAAGAAAGCGAAACAAATCTTCATGCGGGTCTTGTGCTGCCATTTTTTCTAATATCACTCCATCTATAAGTTCAACATCATCATCCTCATCAACGAGATCGCAAAATTCGTCTAGCGTAATAGGATGATCGGCTACATAAGCTACTTGATGATTATTTCCTAACCTTAGTTTCTTTAATATCTTGATTTTTTCTAATCTTTTTTGTGGTTTCTTGAGAGCAACTGACATGGTTATCACCTTCATATTAATACTATATCTCTATGATATTTTAAGTCTCATTTCTATATCAAATGGTTATAACATCCCCTTATGACAGAATATAACATAAAACCATATTCAAGTCAAATGAATTGAATACAATAACAAGTTGCTATAAATGGATATGCTCATAATGTAGTTGGAATTTTGTTTTTAGAAAGGTATGTTGTCGCTATATTTTCAGGAGTTTCCGATTGTTGTAAAGGAACTCCAGACCTGATATTATCGTAAATGCTACGGGAATAAACATCAAGTAATATATAGGACCATTAGGATTGCGGATTGCGGTCATAAATTGCCATCGGTCGGAGAAAAACGCTACTTTTATGTCATAAACAGCCAGCATTAAGAGGGATAATCCAATGGCATACATTTGGGTAGACGCCTTGTATTTGCCAAGTTTTGTCGCTGCGATAACGTTCCCTCTGGATGCGGCATAAGTGCGAATTAGGGTTATAACAATCTCTCTGCATATTATAATCAAAAACATCCATGTAGTTATAAGTCCGGGACCAGATTTGAGTAAAACTACCAAAGCGGATATTACCAGAAGCTTATCAGCCAAAGGGTCAAGAAATTTTCCAAAATTGGTGATATTGCCAGTCTTTCGTGCTATATGACCATCGAGGTAGTCAGTAAATGCGGCGGCGCCAAACGCCCATAGACTAAAGAAGGCTCCTACTTTATAATACAATATTACGAATATCGGGACCAAAATGACCCTCAACATAGTCAAGTAGTTAGGTAGAGTTCTAATTTTTCCCATTTTTACCCTAACACCTCGCCAACAAGATCAAAAATTTCAACTGTATCTATAATTTCCACTTTTACAAACTCACCATTTTTGACATATCCACTGACAATTACAATATCATCAATATCAGGCGCCTGCCCTTGTGTCCTGCCGATCCCTTGACTGTTAATCTCGTCAGCCTGATCAACGAGAACGGTCATCTCACGTCCTATAAGATTACAGCGTTTCTCATCTGCTATCTGTTCATGTAACTCAGCCAACTGACCCAATCGTTCTTCCTTAACCGATTCTGGTATCTGATCAATCATATTTATTGCAGTTGTTCCTTCTTCGGGGGAATACGGAAATACCCCAAGATGGTCAAATTGAACGTCATCTACAAACTTTATCAACTCGTCGAATTGCTCATCAGTTTCACCGGGGAAGCCAACCATCAAAGACGTTCGCAACGTGACTTCTGGAATTGCCCTGCGAATCTTATCTATCAATTTATAAATTTCAGTTCCAGTCGTCATTCTTCCCATTCTTTTTAGAATATCATCATTTATATGCTGAACGGGCAAATCAATATAAGAGCAGATTCTATCTTCCTCAGCCATTAGATTTATGAATTCATCACTGATGTGTTCAGGATGCGCATAAAGGATTCTAATCCATGGAATATCAGATGACGAAATCAATCGTCTGAGCAATGACGTCAGGTCTGTTCCATCCGCTAAATCTTTACCGTAATAAGAAGTATCCTGCGCTATAAGGATAGCTTCCTTAACGCCAGATTCTACAAGAGAATTCACTTCCGCCAAAATGGACTCTATCGGTCTACTGCGGAATTGTCCTCGTATCTGCGGGATAACGCAGTAAGAACAGCAATTGTCACATCCTTCGGCGATCTTAACGTAAGCGAAATGTGATGGGGTTGATCGCAATCTCGGTGTAAGATGGTCGTATATATAGCTAGAGGTTTCAGATATTCGAGAGAAGTGTTTTCCTTCCAGAGCAGATTTACAAGCTTCTAATATTCCAAGAAAGTCACCAGTTCCCAGAATAGAGTGAACCTTATCATTAAATTTCTTTTCTAATAAATTGCTGTAACGTTGCGCCAGACAGCCAGTAACAATGAGTTTCCTGTTGCGTTTCTTGCCAGATTTGATAGAATCAATGATAGTGTCCATTGATTCTTCTCTTGCATCACCTATGAAAGCACAAGTATTAATAATTAAAATATCAGCTTTTCTTTCATCTGGTGTTATCTCAAATCCATTTTCACTTAGTAGTCCAAGCATCACCTCTGAATCAACTAGATTCTTTGAACAGCCTAAACTTATCATTCCTATTCTGATCGCCAAATTTTCACCTTAACCTTATGCTATCCAAGCTGTAAACTGTACCAATAGGCAAGTGATATAAGGCAAATAATCACAAACACTAGAACAATCACTAGCATAACGACACGCTTTCGTGACACACGACGTTGTATTCTCTTACTCTTTTTTGGAATATTATTTTCGATCTCTTCACTATCGGGAATTATTAGTTTACTATATTGTTCCAATATATTTTTTGAGTCTAGCCCAAGATACTTGGCATAATTACTCAAAAACCCTTTAATGTAGACTTGAGCGGGAAATACGCTATAATTGCCTTCTTCCAGAGCTTCCAGATACCGCTTGCTGATCTTTACGTCATTAGCGGCGTCTGACAGAGATATAGTTTTACTCTCACGAGCAGATCGAAGTTGTTCTCCTATGGATGCCATTTTTTTACCAATCCGCCTATTTATTACTTGGGACAGTAACTACCTGTACACCAGTTGGTATTATAAACTTAAAAACCGAATCATTGAGTTTATCATTCAATTTTATATTATTAAAGGAAAAAAGGAAAGTTGCTTCGTTTTTGTCGTCCTTATACATCACCTGTATAGGAATTGAATCTTCATCCCTTACCCAGATTTGTACCGCATCAAATATTACAGTATCTTCTGTTTTTTTAGGCGTAAGTTCAATACAATGTACGCCTTTTTTCTCAGCAAGTTCATCTTTTATCAACTTTATATTATAATTCTTTTCAACGTTTTCAAGTGATTGACCAAATCCAGGAAATATCTCTTCATTCTTGCCAATATCCTGCTTCGTTACCTGTTTGATCATGGGAGTATAGGATATGAGAGATTTACCATCAGATACAATTAACTGTGAAACCTTCTTTGTATTTGACTCTAAGTATTCCTGTCTCAACATATTCGGTTTTTGAAAAGTCAGCTTACCGATAGCAGTACGTTTCTTTCCGCCGGTTATAGTTGTCTGCTCAAAGTCAGCGCTGAAATTTTTTATACTCTTGAAAGCTTTTCTAAACTTACCGGCTATTTCTTCTGCGTCAATAGCAAATACCGAATTCACTATCATTAACATTCCAAGACTCAATAACGTAGTAAAAACAATCCTTTTGAATAGAGAATTTCTCATCTAAAAAATCACAATCCTTCCGTAAGCACCTATAATTTCGCACTTTCTGAAAATTAATGTTTTTGATTTTTCATTTTCGTATCAAATATAATAATTACAGTAACGAGTATATCATTATAGGGCATGATTTGTCAATGTTTTTTGTATAATAAGGGTTTAGTTTGGCAGGTAATGATCCCATATTTTATATTGTAGGGGAGAACCTACGTGTTCTCCCCCGTTTCATTATTCAATAACAATTACGCTGTGAATGTCCAATTTCGGCAGAATAACGCTGAGTTTTCCGTCTGACCAATGTGATTTAACCTCGAAATCTTCAGGTTCGACGTAAACCTTTTTTGGCTTTTTCTCCAGCCGTACGATCAACTCCATTGATCCAAGCGACGGGATATAATCAATCACTGCATAAGATGCGGGAACTTGCATTCCTGCGATATTTGCCAGATGGATTAAAAGCTTTTCCCCTTGACGCCTGACGGATACGTCAACACAAGCTGGCGCCTTTAGCTCTACCATCGGTTGAGGGAATAGCTTTTGCATAACATCAGACAGTAGCTTTCTTATCACAGGAAGATGTGAACGGTAGAATACGCTTCCCATAGGTCCATATATCACCCCAACCTGACCTTTTCCATATTGATTTACAGTAACAGCGCATTCGCCTTTAGCACGACCATCTTGATTGGGATAGCGTTCCCCAACGATTTTCGCTGTCGCAGGATTGACCTTTTGCCATACTCCGCCCAACCACGCCATCGCATTTCCTGCTTTTACAAATGTTCCTATATCAACAGGGTCGCCTTCGTAAGTTACCCCTAGCATCTCTTTGAATAATGAAGCAGATTCAACGCCAATAAGAAGGATTTGTCCGCCATCCCTGACGTAATTCACAAGCGCCAAACGAAGATCATCAGGTATCTTATGGCATTCTGGCAATACAACCACTGGATACTGAGATAATTTTTCCATAAGTTTATGTTCTGCCATAACGTCCACAGAGTAATGCAGTTCCAAAAGACCATGAAGAACGCCTTGAATCGGATTCAAAAACGCACCCCATGGACCAAAAAGGCGATCTGTTTTGTCATATATGCTTGCACTCGAAAGAAGCAACGCAACTTGCGGAACTGACTGAGTTTTATGAGAAACCTCTTGGCGTTCACGACAGAAATCTGCGACTTTAGCCATTATATCAACCATCCAGCCATCAATCCAGCCCGCCCTTGTCGGTTGATAATATATCTGGAATCCTCCACCTTGAGCAAGAACAACAGCAGATTCTTGCTTTAGTTGCAGATCAGTCTTTATTGTCCAACTACAGTTATTGCCTTGATTGAATCCCCAAGCCATCAAATCCCAAGGCATACCAGTTGAGCCTATATAGCGTGCTTCAAGGCGTGCAGTGTTTACAGAATCGCCCGGTGAGAAATCGCCAGACATGAAATCTATCGGTACTGTTATAGGTTCTGGAACGAATGTGCTGTATAACCAGTTGCTTGTAATCTCAAAGCCGGGTTTATGAGTGTGCAAGGCATTGACGTATCTGGTAACGTATTTTCTGAACTGCTCTCGCTGGAAGGCAAGATATTCTGACCAGTGTGGATCACCTTGTTTCGTTGGAATTTCCTTTATTCCAGTGGCTTTAGTGAAGGCTTCTTTAGCGGCAGGACTGAAATCAACTTTGACTGCCCAACATTCACCGTCTACCCATACGCCATTTAGATCATAAGCGTCAGCCACTTCTTTAAGCTGTGGAATGAGAAGTTCATCACAGTAGGGACCGAAAGTGCTTGTCTCATTCTTATCAGAAGTGCCATCAGCATTAATACATGCCCATTCTGGATGATGCTCTACCGCTACTGAATCCCAAACGCCGGAATAATGAATAAAAAGCCCTACGCCATACTCTTTTGTCACTTTTCTCCATATTTCCAGCGAGTCTTTTTTGATCCCCGGCGACGCCCATCCTATCTTAGTTGGATATCCTGTATATCCAGCGTGACCTTTGCAGTCGTATTGGACAAAATCTGGCTGAACTTTCTCCAGCAGGTCAGCTATCATATCTTCGGTTATGTGTTCACCGAGTTGAGTATCACCCGGTCCTGGATGAAGGTCAAAATGCAGACCAAAGAACGTTTCTCTACGTGATAATGGTTTTTTCTCTGTTTTTTCCATTAGAATCCTCCTTCAATATAATGTTTTTTCCATGAAACAGACAAGAAATGGTAAATGATCAAATTTTCTTATATGCGTTTCAGCAAAGCCATTGTCTTTATACCAGTTTTTCTAAATAATATATACCGTTATCTGATTTCTCTATGGCGACAAATCCAGACTGTTTATTATCACAAAACAATCCAATGTAACCAACTTAATATCTGAGGATGTAGAAGCTGTCAGTATGTGACTGAATATGAATCTGAGTGATTAAGTGAACCAGAGGGAGCGGGATGGTATGAAATAGTCTATGCGCCGCTCTCCCTTAATATATTGTAATCCGTTAGTTTCTCTTCCGATTATACCGTTCATCAATAATAGGACTGTTGAAGGTTCAGGGATAGGTTCAGGTGTAGTATCATTATCCCTAAACACCTGAATACGATAGTTCTCATCAGCTACATAGACATTTCCTAAACTGTCTATTGCTACTCCATTAGGTGAATTGAACTGCCCATCACCATCACCCAGAGTTCCCCATTGTGTTAGGAATCTGCCGCTTGAGTTGAACTTCTGGATGCGATGATTGCCAAAATCAGACACATAGACATTTCCTAAGCTGTCTACTGCCACTCCAACAGGGTATTTGAACTCCCCATCACCATTGCCATAAGTTCCCCATTGAGTTATGTAGTTTCCATTGGAATCAAACTTCTGGATGCGGTGGTTGTATGTATCAGACACATAGACATTTCCTAAACTGTCTATTGTTAATCCAATATTGGAATTGAACTGCCCATCACTAGTACCATAAGTACCCCCATTCTCTCACAAAGACATAAGTACCAAAGGCTGATGTGTGTGCCAACCAAGTTAGGATTACCACAGTAAGTATCTGATATACTTTTCTTTTCATCTTCCACTACTCCTTTGCCTTTCAACTTTTAACGTTGCATTTTTTCAAAAGTAATGACCGATAAACCCAATATTTGCAAGCGTTTATCTCCTGATCTTATCTCTTTTACAAATCAGTGATAATATCCTTACAAAATCAGCAAAAATCTATGGTCTATTTCTTTTTTGCAACGCTAAAGCTTTCAACTAAGAAAGAATAAATACAAAAGGGGGTATACACAGCCGCAATTGTACAGATTCATATTATTGCCGAACTATGCATACCCCCCTAATGATTTTCGATAAATTGTTATATGAGTCTATTGTACGTCTATGTTGTTAAGAAGTCAACAAGTATTTTATTAATCGTTGACACTTCTTATAATATCCTCTGCCCAGTTAGCCAGCTTTCTAATATTTATAGTTGCAATGGGTGCATATAGTTGTTAATTTATGTATAGGAGGATTATCAGTAGGATAATCACTTGATACCCCATAATATGGTATTATGTCGAGCTGTCACGTTATGTTGTAAGTTGGTAAATGCGTCCCCTGGAGGATTAAGGAAATCAGGACTATATCTCGTCTACGTCAACAGGAAATTGATTGCGCCTGAGCCTACGGCAGTAAGGATTTATTTATTTTTCACAGAGACAAATACCTTACGATCTGGATTACATACTTTGCAAGCCCTATACTGCTTTCTTGATTCTTCTAAAGACATTGGTATCTTTCCCTTACAACCAATGTGATAACATTCTCCGGTTCTAGTTACTAATACAGTAAGTTTGCTTAACGGATCACATGAAGGGCAAGGCTTATAACCTGATCCCTCTGCCACTGATAAAGATATAGACTTACCTTTATCAACATTAAGTGATTTACATTCTTTTACATGATAATACTTTTCTGATGGCTTCGGTACGAATACATTGTTAGCCGAAGCGTTGACCTCAACACTACCGACAGCCTTTGACAATTGCTTGATTGCATTCTCACAATCATCCACACGTGTCTGAAGCGCTTGAATCTGCACTCCATAGTTATCACTAGACCCCTGAGAATAGCTCACACTAGGCAACAACACAACGCCAACAAGTAGATTGAAACACAGTAAAAAGAGATTGATTTTACGTAACATATTACTACCCCCTTATTTAAGTACCATTAGCACCCTTGCAATTAATACGTTACTATTATAGACCAGAATTAGATTTGTTTCAATAATAGATAAATTCTCATGCTCTGATCTTTATCCTTACTCTTTATTTTAGCTTTTTGTGGTTTTATGCACCCCCCATGTTGTAAAATACTTATTGCCTATAATCTTGGCATTTACTTTTCCCCTGGTGTTCTACTACTATCAAGTGCTTTTTGTCCACCAGATGGATTAAATGGAGCTCTATCATAAGTTTCCTTTGTAGTTGTATCATACCAGACAGTTGTACCGCCTTTCTTTAATGGAATTATGTTTTTATAGTTAGGATCCATTTTTGTCTTCCAAGCATATAAATCAGGTGACTCCGAACCTTCAGCTAACATTCTTTGTGTCTTTTGGTTTTGCCAGGGGTCGCCCACTCTATGTCTTGTCCAAAAGTCACCATTTATATCTATATATCCCATCTGTGTTTTTGGTATATTAGCAGGGATATATGGTTCAAGTAAGTTCTGTTCCTCTTTTGATTGTCCATTCTTAAATGCCTTTATTACATATTCGGGTACTTTATCCATAGGTACATATTCCCAATTAGTATCAGGGTCTAATGTATTTCCTTTTTGTTTATGCCAAACAATTTTATCACTATATTCAATATAAGCAAACATTCTACCTGTCTTTGGATCAGGATAATATTTTGTTTCACTTGTACCTTTTTTTTCAGCTATTTGTCTTTGTAAAATCTGGTTTAAGTTCATTTCAATGTCCACTTCAATTTGATTAATCCTTTTTTCTAGCTGACGAATCCCTGATTCTAGCTGACCAATTTTCGATCCTAGCTCTGATTCCTGTGCAATTGCTACTTTAGGTGTAAATATACGTTCTGATATAATCCCACCAATCAAACCTGATACAATAGTTAAAATGACTAACAGAATAGAAAATCTTTTGCTCATGTTAAACCCCCTTTTTCTAACTTCACTTTAGAGATAATTTAGTTTCCCGCAATCAAATGAAGGTAGCCTTGTTATTTAGTTTATCCACTTTTTAAGTAGTCACAAGTAGCTTAATTTTAGGACAGTATGTACTGATTAAATGTTTTTTTCTTAACTCACTACGTGCGTTACTCACAGAAGTATGCGTTACGTTTAGAATCTCAGCGACTTGATCGTTACGCAGATAGATAATGCAATCCTTCTTATTGTTGGTACGCTCTAACACGAGTAACAACAAGCGCAATGAGATAGGCTTCAGCTCATAAATGATAAAGTTCGGTACAATTGTGAAATGTGACTTGAAATCCTGTGTTGTTTTTGTTGGCGTAGGAACACGCTGATGCGCGTCCATAATAAATATTATGATTATAATAGGGCGAACTAGATTCGTTCCTACAATAAGGGATAAGAATCATCAAAATATTGTTAAACATTATGTAAGATCAACGGTTGAATGTCAAGTAAAAAGTAAACCATACATTTTGAAGTTGACATTTTCCAATGAAATATATATACTTTCCAGAAAGATAATGAATGGACTGTGATTATTAAAAATGCTATTACTCATCACTGATTATTGGAGTTTTTGTATGATTAAAGCTCTGCTCTTTGGAATGCCTGATAGTACCCCAAGATTTAGCGTATTTATGTCATTACCAAGTCTGGGATTAGCTTCTCTTGCTGGCAATGTTGATCCTACTGTGTGTGACGTCAAGATAGCTGACCTTTTTCCTGTCAGGCATAGATGGGAAGACTACGTTAGAAATCTGCTGAAAGAACAATCCCCTGATATTGTCGGACTGAGCTTCATGAGCTTTCAGTGTAGTAATGCCCTTAAAACGGCAAAGATGATTAAAGAATATGACAGCAAAATATTGATTGTCATGGGCGGATACCATCCTTCTTTAATGTATGAGGAAATCGCTGAGTCTCCCGATTCTCACTTCATTGACTTCATAGTGCGCGGCGAAGGTGAAGCGACTTTCAGAGAACTGGTAAATGCACTAAATTCTGGAACAGGATACGAGAATATACTAGGACTATCATACAAGGCAAATGGTACGTTTATTCATAACTCATCGAGGGAACTACTATCACTAGATTCCATTCAGTTGCCAGACCGTAACGCAAGGCTGATAACGAAAGGGTTTAGCATATTTGATATGTCATCTGATGGTGTTGAAACGTCAAGAGGATGTACTTACAACTGCAAGTTTTGCTCCATCAACAAAATGTATGGCAGGAGTTTCAGGACTTACGAGATAAACAGAATCATAGCAGACATAAAAGACGCTCAGAAACACGGCATTAAAGCTCTGGTTATTACAGATGACAACATTACTCTTGATCTTGAAAGGCTGGAGACATTGTGCGAGGAGATAATAGCCTCAAAACTCAACACCATGCACTATATCGTCCAAGCAACAGTGAAAGGCATTGCTCACAGCGATCAACTCGTCAAAAAGATGGCAGACGCAGGAGTAAAGATGGTGTTTCTCGGCATAGAGAGCTATTCCAGAACTGAGCTTGATTTTTTGAGAAAGAAATCATCCACAGAGGAAGATACTCGTAAAGCAGTCAAGTATCTTAGAGACAATAATATAATAAGTTGGGGTGGATTTATCGTTGGTAAGCCAGATGATGATGAAAAGTCTCTGTGGGACACATACAATTTTGCATGGGAGTTAAAGCTTGATATGCCAGCTTTTTCAATCCTTACGCCGTACGTAAAAACAGAGATTCGAGAGGAGCTTATAGAGATGGGTTTAGTTACGAATATTGATAATTTCGATAATTATGAGGCGCTCACTGCAAATGTCAGGACAAAGCATCTAACATCACAGGATATAGAAAGAATTCTTGAAAAGATGTATTTTGCTTATCTTGTCAATCCAAGATTCCTTTTTTTTACCAATATACGAAAGCTATACCCAAAATATTTCTGGAAAACAATAATCCAACAAATTCACCCAGTCATTCTAACTTTGATGGGTAAGCAAATAGAAAATGAGAGATAAGAATGGATACAGAATCATCAAGTTTATATAAACGTTTAAGAAGGTTGGCTTTTGGCAAGGCACGAAGCCCTGAAGAGCCAGGCGCATTTCATAAGATGTCGTTAATAGCATTCCTTGCATGGATCGGCTTAGGTGCTGATGGTATTTCGTCATCGTGCTATGGTCCGCAGGAGGCTTTTATTGCCCTTCATGGCCATTACTATCTTGGTATATTTCTGGCAGGAATGACTGCCCTGACAGTATTTATCATAAGCGCCAGCTACATGCAGATCATTGATCAATTCCCAGCAGGAGGTGGCGGTTACATTGTCGCAAGTAAACTTTTGTCTCCAAAATTGGGGATGATTTCAGGCTGTGCACTCGTAGTTGATTACGTTCTTACAATCACGGTATCAATCGCCAGCGGCGCTGATGCAATATTCAGTTTTCTACCTGTAAAATGGCAATCACTCAAGGTCATCACTACGGTAGTGGCTACTATAATACTAATTATTATGAATTTGCGAGGTGTGCGAGAGTCGGTCATGCCTCTTGTGCCTATTTTCTTGATATTTATAGCTACGCATGTGATAGCAATTTTGTATTCTATATTCACTCACCTACCGAATTTTCCGATAATTATGGATCAGACAACAGAAGGGCTTCGGACTTCGACTTCACAGATCGGTATTTCGGGTGTTTTATTCATCTTGCTATACGCATACAGCGTTGGCGGTGGAACCTATACCGGTATTGAAGCTGTCAGCAATGCGCTTCCAATTCTTCGAGAGCCAAGAGAAAAAACAGGAAAAAGAACGATGGTTTACATGGCAGTCAGTCTGGCAGTTATGGCAGGCGGATTGATTCTGGGCTTTTTGTTCTACAAGATCGAACCGCAAGAAGGAAAAACGCTTAATGCAGTTTTGTTTCAGCAAATATCTCATACATGGTTAGGCGGATCAGCGTTTGTACTGATCACTCTTTTGTCAGAGGCACTAATACTATTTGTTGCCGCACAGACTGGATTTCTGGGTGGTCCTCGTGTCCTTGCAAATATGGCAGTTGATGAGTGGATGCCTTCAAGTTTTGCAGTACTCAGCGACCGTCTTGTCACTGAAAACGGCATTTTATTGATGGGTATATCGTCAATTGTGCTTTTACTTATATCAAAAGGTTCCGTGAGTTTTCTCGTTGTATTGTATAGTATTAATGTCTTTATCACATTTACCCTTGCGCAACTTGGAATGGTCAGGCATTGTTGGCGCGAGCGGAAACACTCTAAGAATTGTTTACGTAAGATGATCGCAAACGGGTCTGGATTTCTGCTTTCTGCAACAGTCCTGATCATTGTCTCGATTATGAAATTCCACGATGGTGGTTGGCTTACTTTTGTTGTTACAACGTCACTGATAGTAGTAGCACTGCTGATAAAAAGGCACTATGGACGCACCAGAAAACTACTTCAGCGACTCGATACAATGCGCACAGCCGCTATTGAGGAGATCGAACAAAGTCCTCAACCTAAGCCAATAGACACATCAAACTGGAAGGAACACTCGAAGGATAATACTGCTGTTATACTCGTTAGCGGATTCAATGGAATGGGTTTACATGCGACCTTCGCCGCAATGCGAACTTTTCAGAACCATTTTAAGAATTTCGTGTTTATTCAAGCTGGTGTTATTGATGCAAGTAAATTTAAAGGAGTTGAGGATCTCGAAAACCTGCGACAAACCGTTAATCAGGATTTGTCTCAGTACGTTACTTTGATGCAGTTATATGGATATTATTCGGAAAGCGTATATACACTTGGTACAGACGTTGTGGATGAAATTGAAAAGCTGACACTAGAGACTACCGAACGCTTTCCAAAAAGTATCGTGTTTGCCGGTCAGCTTGTATTTCCAAATGAAACGATAGTTACACGGATATTACACAATTATACTTCGTTCTCCATTCAGAGGCGATTATATTATCAAGGCATACCAGTGCTAGTTTTGCCTGTCCGTGTAACTGTGAATTAAGAAAGAAGGAAAATATGAAGCAATATATAGTCATAGGAGTTGGCAATTTTGGTGCCAATCTAGCAATCACATTATGTGAACAGGGAAATCAGGTGCTGGTTATTGACCAGAACAAAAAGAAAATAGACCAAATCAAGGATAAGGTGACACACGCTGTTATCGCTGATGCCACTGACAAAGACGTTCTTGCGGAATTGGTTAAAGGTTCCATTGATGCTGTGATCGTTGGTCTCGGAGACAATATGGAAGCTAATATCCTGACTACACTACACCTTAAAGACATGAAAGTAAAACGGATCATAGCAAAAGCTATAAGCGAGGAACATGGAAAAATATTAAGAGCGATAGGCGTCACGGAAGTTGTCTTTCCAGAGAAGGACGTAGCGATCAGGGTAGCAAAAGAACTAACCGATCCAAACCTTATCGAACATATTCCGCTTGCCCCTGAATATAGCATTGCAACGATAGCATCACCAGATAAATTTGTCGGCAAGACATTAAAAGAGATTCAATTGCGAAATAAGTATAACGTTGAGGTTATAGCCATAAAGGATGTGCTTTCTGACGTTTTTCACCTTATTCCCGGCGCAGATTTCAAGATTCCGCCCGATAGTGCTTTGTTAATTATTGGTACTAAAGGCAGTGTAGACAAGCTCAGATTTTGATGATTGATTTACACAAACATAACGGAGATGATCATGAGTTCATCAAAAAATTATTCTGTTCGTTCTGCATACTGTCATCATCGCTCATCTGATGGAGCGATTTATGATACTTTATGTCGTATAGTTGATCCATTAGAAAGATCACTTGATAAGATAAAAAAGGCAAAAAAGATCGTTATCAAGGCTAACATGGCATGGCCTCCTGAACAAATCAAGTATTTTGAAGGACGACGCCGTGAACACGTTGACGATTCTGTGTTGCGCGCTGTTCTAAAATATCTTAGAGCGCATACTAGCGCTGAGATCATCGCTACTGACATTGATGCAGAAAACATTCCGCAATTAGTTGGTATAAATTACATTCCGATTCTTAATGAGTTCGGTGTTGAATTCGTCAATTCAAATGAACCGCCATTCAAAATTTACGATGTGCCTGGTGGTGGACTGATGTTTTCGAGATACAAGCTCAGTGAATGTTTTGCTGATGCTGATGCAGTGGTATCAATCGCAAAACTAAAGAATCATGGTTTTATGGGCATAACAATGTGCTTAAAAAACCTTTTTGGTCTTACTCCCATGCTTCCACATTACAGACCAAGACAATACTTCCATCACGTTATACGCCTTCCCTACGTACTCCCCGATCTTGGTCTTATAACACAGCCATGTCTAAATATCATAGATGCGCTTGTAGGTCAGTCAAAGCGTGAATGGAATGGTGAAGGGCGTATCTGTAATGCGCTAATTGCAGGAGATCACGTTGTGGCAACAGATGCCTGCGGAGCATGGCTTATGGGCTATAATCCCGCATCTGATTGGCCAACAATGCCTTTTAAGCGTGACCGAAATGCTTTGCTTATCGCCGCCAATAATGGCTTCGGAACTGTGAACATGGATGAGATTGATTTCCAGACGGATATTAATCCACCATTAGCAGATTTCAAAACTGATGAACCCGATTCACAAGAGACTGTCAAAAGCTGGCGTAAGACTACTTGCGAACAGGCGTTATTCTACCTTGAGCATCAAGAAGAATTAATGGCTAAATACGCTGGTGAGTATATATTCCTTCAGGATGATGAAGTAGTGATGAGTGGACCTGATTTTAGCAATCTTGGCAGTAGGAGAGGTTTAAGCCGAGGAAGACCCGATCATGCCCTTTGGCTCAAGCTCGTTGATCCTGAAGACATGGAAGGCGAAAAGTATGAGGTTTATAAGGATAACTTGGATAGATTGACAACTAAAGATTAAGGCAAGTGTCGAATTGTAGGGTAATCTGCCCGATTGCCATTTTTAGCAAACTAGCAGTTTACTCCACAGTCCAAACCCTTTATATATTATACCAATTTTCAATTGAAATATTGGCATGGTTCATTTTTTCAAGATAATTAAGTAACAAATCTTAGCCACGGATACACACGGAATAACACGGATAAATAATTCAAGATTGAAAATTGAAGATTTAAGAAACTATTCTATAATCTTGTCACTTGCATTTTTTGTCTTTTCATTTTTCCGTGTTATTCCGTGTATATCCGTGGCTAAATTCCTGATTTAAAGTGTTATCTTAAAAACGAACCATCCCAAATATCGGAAGGACTAATTATGAGTATTGCAAGTTTAATGACGTTGTTGATTTTAAGTATATCGGCTACTAATAATGATAGGATGCTTATTGACTCGTTTGAGTATGGACAAGCCTCAACGGCGCAGGAAGCATGGAAACCAATGGCTGGAAGCCTGCCAGTAGAACTTACAAAGCACGATAACAAACAGGCTTTGCTTTTTAAATGTGATTTATCGCAAAAACAAGATAGATGCTATTGGGATAAGGAAGTTGATCTTGATCTGTCAAGATTCGGCAGATTTTCATTCTGGATTTATACTGATAATCCACAGGCGATTAGTAATGGAATACTTTATTTTCAAAGCGGAGATGGCTGGTTCTCTGGTTCATTCCCCATCGGAAAAAATAAATGGCACAAAGTATCTATTCGGAAAAGCAGTTTTCGGAGCGAAGACTCTCCAGCAGGTTGGTATAAAATCAACAGAATAAGACTTTCTTTCTGGAAAGCTGATAATATTGATACTAATGTATCTATGGAAAATCTCGAAGCTATATCCGATAAGATAGTCATTGTATTGGGTGATAATACCATAAGCAAAAACCCATCTCAATCGAATTCAGTGCGTGAAAATGCTGACTTAGTTGCAAAAACTCTTGAGGATGCGGGATTGGAATTTGGCATTGTGACTGACACGAGCGTGGAAGCGGGAGTACTTTCAAACGCTAAAATGGCAATCTTTCCATATAACCCTGATATATCTGAAAAGGAACTTGACGCTGTTGATCAATTTGTAAACTCAGGTGGAAAGATTATGGCATTCTATATGCTACCTGCACGTTTAGCTGGTCTGCTAGGAATAGAAAATACTGAATGGTCTCGTGAGGCTTACGCAGGACAGTTCAGTTCGATCAAATTTGAGCCTAAATCTATTGATGGGATTCCAGATAGCATAAATCAAGGTTCGTGGAACTCCACAATTCCAAAAACACTTAGTCAAGGAACACGAGCCATAGGCAAATGGACTGATAATAACGGCAAAATATCAGAAACACCGGCGATCACAATCAATAAAAATGGCACATTCATGGGTCACGTTTTATTGTCCGGTGATGCGCTAAATAAAAGTCAGATGTTCCTTGCTATTATCGGTGAATTGCTACCAGACATGCGTGAGTCTATGTCTGAGTCCATCTTACGTGGAAATGGAAAACTCGCTGGTCTTGATAGCATCAACGAAGTGCAGGCACTGATCAAGGAGAATATCAAGAATATCCCTGAATCACGTCAAAAGGAAGTGGAAAAACATCTATTAGAATCAGAAAAACTATCTAAAGAGGCAGAAAAGGCTCACAAAAATAAACAGTTCGGTGACGTTCTGAAAATATCACAGAAATCTTTTCAGAAACTTCAAGATGCCTTTTTGTGTAGTTTCCCATCAAAAAAAGATGAATTTCGTGCTTTGTGGTGTCATTCAGCTTTTGGAATTAGCGGCTGGAGTTGGGATAAGGCGATAGAGAACATTAAAAAATATGGATTCAATGCTGTTGTTCCTAATATGCTATGGGGCGGATTGGCTTATTATCAAAGTGACGTGCTTCCAGTTGCTGATGGAGTAAAGACAGGCGGTGATCAGATAACGAAATGTCTTGAGGCTTGTCGTAAACATAATGTGCAGATTCACGTTTGGAAAGTAAACTGGAATCTCGCTAATGCGCCTGCTGAGTTCGTAGAAAAGATGCGTAATGAGGAAAGACTCCAGAAAGATAGACAGGGTAATGAGTTAAAATGGCTTTGTCCGTCTAATCTTGAGAATTACAAGCTAGAGCTTGAGTCTATGCTTGAGATCGTCAGGAAATATGACGTTGACGGTATTCACTTTGATTACATACGCTATCCTGATAGTACAGCCTGTTTTTGCAATAATTGTAGAGAGGAATTCGAGAAAAGCATTGGCACGAAATTGGAGAATTGGCCTGATGATGTTTTCACAAGCGCTTATTCAGACAAATTCATAAAATGGCGTTGCGATCAAATAACCCGTCTTGTCCGTGATGTAAGTGAAAAGGCAAGAAAATTGAATCCCAAGATAAAAATATCTGCGGCAGTATTCAGTGATTATCCTGCTTGTATTCGTAATGTCGGTCAGGACTGGAAACTGTGGATTGACTCAGGTTATCTGGATTTCGTCTGCCCGATGGACTACACAGATGACAATGACCGTTTTACAAACATGGTAACAAATCAAATAAAGGTTGCAAATAATCGTATCCCGCTTTATCCCGGAATTGGCGCATCTGCACCCGGTCTATCGCCTGATCAAGTTGCGATGCAGGCACATATAGCAAGAACTCTTGGAGTAAGCGGGTTCATCATTTTCAACTACGATTTACCAGTAGCGACAAATGTTCTGCCAGCTTTATTTAAGGGTTTAACTTCTGAATAAATACGAGTTTTTCAGTTAGTTGAAGAATAGTAATAATTCATGAAAAAACACAGAGACACGGAAAAGAATTAGTGATCAGTAAACAGTAATCAGTAATCAGTTTTTGTCATACTGTTTACTGATTACTCATCACTGATTACTTTCCTCTCCGTGCCTCTGTGTCTCCGTGTTTAACTTCTTTTTATTTCTATAAGTGAAAAAATCATATTGTAAATATATGATTTGCATTGTAAAATACTAATTGGAGATGATCATAAATGCAAACAAAAGTATCGTCACGTGGACAAACAGCAATCCCAGCGCAAATAAAATACTAGGTCTATAAAGTGTACCCCATTGTCAAGACAAAAAATGGACTCTTTTAAGGTGGATTTTTTATTCCCTCTCTGCTGTGTGTTTAATATACTTTACTGCTAAAATATACCTGTTCCGGTGTTTTGTATCCAAGGGATTGATGTGGTCGCTGAGTGTTGTAAAACTTGAAATATCTATTTATACCCTTGATAGCTTCTGGAACGTTAGCATAGTCTTTCAAATAGACGTCTTCATATTTGACGCTACGCCA
>Ga0247841_10002427_pt1 | contig 37202 bp, 38 predicted proteins | sample LaCruzMarch2015__2_FD_192410 | JGI IMG/M metagenome (GOLD analysis project Ga0247841, IMG submission 192410) | Freshwater microbial communities from meromictic Lake La Cruz, Castile-La Mancha, Spain - LaCruzMarch2015_18m | ecosystem: Environmental > Aquatic > Freshwater > Lake | place: Spain... | reverse complement strand
AGAGCGGATTTGCTTGGGGCTATGCTCTCGACTGGGACTTTTTCTCCGTAAGCAATCTGGAACGTCTGCAACGCCCTCTTTTGTTCGTCAGTGCCATAGTTCTTGATGTACGCCGCGGCGTCGCACACTACCCAGAAATGCGATTTGCTCATCATCGCTGTCTTCCTCCCGCAGGGCGGTTCCGACCCCACGCCTTAGCAATACCGTTTGAAAGTAAATATACTGGCCCAGTTAAGGCTTAACACAGGTTCGGGAGCACGCCAAATTAATTGTTCGCTTACTGCTCGTGTACATCCGATGTTCACAAATACAGGTCGGGTGGGCAATTATTCCGGAAATGAACTACCGGAATCCACCCGTATCTCTTGACCGAACCATCATCCTAAGAGTATACCCTGCCGGAAAGTGCTTTTCCACCTCAAACCAACCACTATATAAGAGTGGCGGGGGATTCACCGCAGAAGACGCCGAGAACGCAGAGGGAAAAAAGGCTGCGCACCGCTCTGCAGTTCAAAGAAGGTACTCACTCATGCGGGTTAGGTTCTCGCCACGAGATTCGGGGACTAGCCGGATGAATCGGAGATTGTTCATGAAAATCGGACGAATTGCTTCGATTGCAGAATCGTCACGTGCGGCCATCTTGTTGGTGTGCTTCCTTTCTCAGTTGAGGATACGCAAATAGTGTGGTTACCTCTGCGAGAGGGTGCAGATGTCAGAATGAGGGGCTGCGACGGCTGGACGGCCCTGAAGCGGGCGCAGGATAGAGGCGCCACGGAGATCATGGAACTGCTCGAAGCGCATAGGGCAAAAAAATGAAAGGGAATACCGTGCACGAAGGCTCAGGAACGAATTTTCAGGCTCGTAAGGTCACGGCGCCTGTCTTCCCCGAACGCGGCTTGATTTGCTTCTTGATTTCCGGACCTTTGGCCTGCTTGGCGACCATCAGATCATATCTCGTCTGGAGGTTCATCCAAAACTCGGGAGTTGTCTTGAAATACTGTGCCAGTCTCAGAGCTGTGTCGGCAGTGATACCCCGCTTTCCTTGAACAATGGCGTTAATTCGCCCGGGGTCAACTCCTAGTGCCTCGGCAAGGCTGTTTTGGCTCAAACCCATAGGCTTCATCAGGTCATCGTGCAGGATTTCTCCAGGATGAACAGGGGCGATCTTCTTTTTCATGGTGCTATCTTCCTCAATGATAATCGCAAATCTCAACGTCGTACGCGTTACCATCCTTCCAGACGAAGCAGATCCTCCACTGGTCGTTGACCCTTATGCTGTGCTGACCTTCCCGACTAGCTTTCAGCTTTTCGAGGCAATTACCAGGGAAGATCCGCAGGTCGGACAGGGCGGCAGCAGCGTCGATCTGTTGGATTTTTCGCAGCGCTGTACGCTGAATATCCGGGGGGAGCTTCCGTGACTGAGCCAAATTGAAAAGCCGCTCTGTGTCTTTGTCTTTGAAGCCCCGAATCATAAGCATAGTGTATCGCGCGAAACACTATAAAACAAGGGGATTGCCCGGCGAGAATCATCAGAATCCCGAAAGGCTGACTATCGCTGTGCATACTCAGGATCCTCAGAACGAGAAAACGCCAAGTCGCTTAGGCTAACTTGGCGTCATTTTTTGTTCTTTTTGGTGGGCCGTCGGGGGCTCGAACCCCAAACCTACTGATTAAGAGTCAGTTGCTCTACCAGTTGAGCTAACGGCCCCTTTTGAACATGTGACAGTACCTTTCGGGAGGTCTCTTGTCAAGAATTATCGATCTGCCACCCAAGAAAGTCATCGAACAAACGATGCCCGGCCGCGACAGCGGAATCCGAAGGCGAATCACGAAGGCGATACGCTGTGATGATGCTCTCTATCCTCGGCAATGAGAGTCGGGACGGAGCTATCAATATTCAGCCGGTCAGGAGCGTCCTTACGTTTGAAGACCCGGGTTGCGGACGCGATCAAGCGAAGCCTGCGAGGTCCGTGCGACCGTTCTTCCTTGGGCGGGATGGACTTGCCTGTCACTTCACCGTATATCGCGTTGAGGATCTCTTGCAGGCTGTTAAGCACGGTTTCGACGACGGAAGGGTCCAGACGCAATTCACCCATCGGGGTGCGTCCCTTTTCAAGAGTCTCTTCTGCGATGTTGTACGCAGCGACGACGCTGCGAATAAGATTTCTATTCTTGTGGATTTCCCGCCACGCGATCCACGACGCGAAGAGCGAGATCATGCCGAAAACCACGCACATGACGAAAACGATCACATTGAAGTACTTAATGGTGATATCCAGGAGATTCATGGTTTCCATGGAGAAGCTCCTTCCCCGGAAAAGCGACGGAGTGCCGGTCTCCCTCTACGAACAGACCCCTATCAGGAATCGGTGACAGCGTCAACGGAATTGACGAAATCAAGCCACTACGGATCGTTCTTGGTTCCCATTGTCTCCGAGAATCCAGTTCTTTTGTGTTTGAAATGGTGCGGTAGTGGCGTAAACTAAAATTTTGCGTAGCAATTCAGACAAAACGCCGTCACCGTGGGCATCATGAGAGGAAGTCAGTTTTTCAAAATCGATCCTGTCGATTCTGCATGGAGTCACTCCAGCGTACTCTTGAGGGCCTTGATCTCCATCGCAGGCGTCATGATCATAGGGACCGCCGGTTATCGCACTATTGAAGGGTGGCCGCTCCTGGACGCCTTCTACATGACGGTCATCACTATAACCACCATTGGTTTCGGCGAAATCCATCCCCTGAGTCATAACGGAAGGATCTTCACGCTTTTCCTAATATTCATCGGGATGGGCGTGGTAGGATTCACGGTATTCACCGTCAGTCAATGGTTCATCCTGGGGGAAGTCCAGAGGATTTTTACGAGGCGTCGCTCCATGAAAACGATCCAGAAATTGAAGGACCACTTTATTGTGTGCGGGTTCGGAAGGATGGGGTCTTTCGTGTGTCATCAGTTTCATGCCAGGGGCATTCCGTTCGTTGTGGTAGAGCACGATCCCCAAGTCCAGGACAAAATAGTTGAGGCCGGCTATTTTCTCTCTCCAGGCGACGCCACCGAAGAGGACGTTCTCCTGACGGCCAACATAGACCACGCGCGAGGATTGGTATCGGTTCTCGACACCGACGCAGCCAACGTGTACGTGGTGTTGACCGCTCGCGAGCTGAATCCCGGGTTGTATGTCGTGGCAAGGGCAGGGGAAGAAGACGCGGACAAGAAACTCCGACGTGCGGGCGCCAACAGGGTAATCAGCCCGTATCGCATAGGAGGGATGCGTATCGTGATGGGAGTACTCAAACCTGCGGTAATGAGTTTCCTCGAAGTAGCAATGGACCACCAGCAGATGAACATCGAATTGGAAGAGATCAGCGTGGCCGAGGACTCGTCGTATGTAGGTCTGAAGCTCGTTGACACCGAAATTCGCAGGAAATTGAATCTCATAATCATCGCAATTGGAAAAAAAGGCGGGGAGATGGTCTTCAATCCCGGCCCTACCACGGTTATTGACGGGGGCGACACGCTGATAGCAATGGGTGACATCAAGAGCCTGGGGATCCTGGCAAAAAAGGCAGGGAACAATAGGGCAGCGTGAGATGTCCGACTTCGCAAGAGGTTTCGTGAGGCCCTCGCGGCCTTTGAGTCGGACGACTCCGATGTTTCGATCTTATTGTTCAAAAAAAGACGGGGTTATCTGTATTTCTAAAGGAAAATATGGTAGAATTATCCGATGATTGAACGCATTTGTTTTCGGTCGTTGTTTATCGTGGCTGTATTATGCGCCTTTCCTGTAATGTCCGTCACGCTTTCATGGGCTATGGACATCAGGGGAATGTGGGTGGGAAATGCCAAAGGCACAATATTCGGGGCCGAGGGCAGTGTTACCATAACGCATCAGGAAGGCGAGGAAATCCACGGTATCGTCGAGGGCGGTAACATCTTCGGCAAGGCGAAGTTTAACATCAGCGGTAGGGTTCGAGATGGGTACATTTTCGGCTCCAAGGATGGGCATACCTTTAATGGGTTCCTCTATCCCGATGGTATCATTCGAGGATTGTTCCGATCCGTGGACGGAGATACCTTTCAGGTCGTGCTCCAGCGCTCTTACCCTAATTGGGGATGGGGAATGCCCCCACACATGTGGCAAGGCAACTGAAACGCGAGAGTCATGTTATCCGGCATCGTCAGAAACCTCAGTCCAGCGGGACCGGCCTGGACAATCGCGGGACTGATCATTCTCGTCGCCATCGCGGCGCTCCTCCTCGTATTCACAATCAAACACACCTCCAAGCGCAAATTGAACGGTCTGCTGTTGGACCTTGAGCTGGAAGGACCGGATCCCGGTCGGTACCGGGAATTACGGGAAGCTTTAACGATCAAGCTGCCGTGCGAGGTCCCCTCTCTTGGAAATACAAAACTGACTCTGGACTACGTCCACTTCACGCAATCCGATTCGCTGTCCGTGGCCGCTGGTGACGTGGATTTTGTGTTGCTGAGCCCACAAGGCACTCCGTGGCACAGGTACACGGGGGACGCTGCGGCACAACTGGAGATGCTGAAGCAACAACTGCGAGAGATGGCTCTGCAAAAGGAAGTCCCACTCCTTGGAATCTGCGGAGGTCACCAGTTCTTGGCCATGGCGTTCGGCGGCGCTGTAGACTTCATTGATCCCACTTACACGGGCGCCATTTCGGAGCGCTATCCCAGGGAAGCCATCGGGGAGAAGGGACCCGTGGTCCTGCAGACAGTTAGAGATGACCCGATCTTTCATGGAATCACAGTTCATCCGGGGAAGTTCTGCACGATGCAGAGCCATTACGAAGAGGTCAAAACAGTTCCGCACCCGTTTGTTAATCTCGCGCGCAGCTCGCTCTGTGAAGCTCAATTGATGCGAATTCCCGGCCGTCTCGTGTACGGTATGGCTTTCCACCCCGAGAGAGGCTGGCAATGCCAAGACGGGCCGGAGGAAGAGAGGCAGGCGGGAAAGCAATTGCTCGCCAATTTCGTACAAATGGTTATCGCGGCCAAGGCCTCCAAGGGGCGGAAATAGGGCCGATTAAGATCGGGGGGAACTTCTTTGTGTAAAAAAGTTCTCCCCGGATCATTTCTCCGTCAGGATTGCGCCAGAGCCTGGTCCAGATCCGCGATGATGTCCTCTATGTCTTCGATTCCGACGGAAAGGCGGACGAGATCCGGGGGGAGCCCCGCTGCGATCTGCTGCTCGCTGCTCAACTGCGAATGAGTAGTTGTGCCGGGGTGGATTGCCAGGCTCTTGGCATCTCCCACGTTGGCCAGATGTGAGAAGAGGCTCAAAGCCTCGATGAACCGTGTCGCGGAAGTCGGCCCGCCTTGGATCCCGAAAACAACCATCCCACCGGCCATTCCGTCGCGAAAATATCGCCGGGCCATGGCGTAACCTTTGTCCGATTCCAGCCCCGGATATCTGACCCAGCTAACTTTGGGATGACTTTGAAGAAAGCGGGCCACGGCCAACGCGTTCTGACAGTGACGCGCCATTCTGAGGCTCAGAGTTTCAAGTCCCTGCAGGAAGATCCACGAGTTGTCCGGACTTATGCACGCACCCAGGTTGCGGAGGGGAACCAGCCGCATCCTTAAAATATACGCCAGTGGCTGGAGGTCCCCCAGGTCGTACGCGAACCTCAACCCGCCGTATGAAGGCTCCGGTTCACAAAATAGCCTGAATTTCGGGTCCGTCCAGTCAAATTTTCCAGCATCGACGACAATACCGCCCACTGCTGTACCATGCCCGCCGATCCATTTGGTCAAGGAGTGGACCACTACGTCGGCGCCGTGTTCCAGTGGCTTGAAGAGGCACGGCGGGGTGAACGTGCTGTCGACTATGAGCGGCACATGGGCTTCTTCGGCGACGCGAGCGATGGCCTGGAAGTCGGGTATTCCCAGCTTGGGATTGCCTATAGACTCAATGAAGATGGCCCTTGTTTTCGAGTTGACCGCGCGTCGAAAGTTCTCGGGATCGTCGTAATGGACGAAACGAACAGTGATTCCCAGGTGCGGGAGGATGTCGTTGAACATCGTGTAGGTCCCGCCGTAGAGGTTGGTGGCCGAAATAAACTCGTCACCGGTTTCCATGATGTTGATCAGCGAGTACAAAATCCCGCTCGTGCCGGAAGCCACTGCGAGCGCTCCCACCCCGGATTCGAGCGCGGCCATTCGGTTCTCGAGGACTTCGGTAGTGGGGTTCATCAGCCGAGTGTAAATGTTCCCCAATTCCCGAAGCGCGAACAGGTCGGCCGCGTGCTTGGTGTCCCTGAACAAGTAAGAAGAGGTCCTGTGAACGGGCACGCCGCGGGCCATTGTCGTCGGATCAGGTTGCTGACCAGCGTGGAGAGCCAGCGTGTCAAATTTGAGCTTCGATTGGGGGGGCTTCACGGGATCACCTCCTGAAAATCGCAGGGTCGGGCAGATTCTTTACCGTGTACCTCAATATTCTCTCGATGGCAACTCCCGCCGCCTTTTCGTCGCCCTCGATGCTGATTTTCTGAAATCCGGAGATATGGACGAAAAAGGCTTGACAACCTTCCCGTTCCGCACTATAGCGGCCCTTGTGATTACGGCGGATTAGCCGTAACCTGGGGTGATGACAGGAGTAAAATTCCTTTCGCCCCGAGAGACGTGATTTTCTTCCTAGTTCCCGACAGGGCTGTCCGCGTTTTTTTATGTTGTTTAATCGGGGGTTTAGATTCATGGTGAAGTCAGCGACTTGTTCCGGCAGTGACCACGTCCTCAGCAAACAACACGACTCCGGCTTTGACTACGTGAAGATCATCCTCACTCTGGCGCGAAAAAACGGGTGGGACCTCGCAGGACTGGATCTGGTACCCAAAGACCTGCCGACGGCCGGTCCCGTGACGCTCACAAAAAAACAACTCAACGACCACAATCGGCTTGTGAAAAAAGCCCTACAGCGATTCAGCAAAGTAATCACACCTCCTGTGCCCCTGGACCTGGAACGTTCTATTCTGAGCAAAGATCAAAGCAGTTGGCTCCCGTGGGAAAGAGAGGTCGTGGAGAAAGTCGGCGACTGGCGGTCGGAAATAGCTAGGGCAAGACCTGAAATCCTCCGAGAGCTCGGCGCCGCTGTTCAGGCCGCTTACCATTCTGCGGATGAATAATGGCGACGGTGAGGGAATCGTTGAGTGATCAGATCGGCCGGGGGGCTTCCGTGGGGGACTCCCGCTCAACGCGGGATTCCTTCCTCTGCCTCTGCTGAAACGCCAATACCGGTGGGCTCGAAAGCCTGCTCCACAGTCCGTGCAACCCGCTGAACGACACGCTCTCGACCCCTCATCCTCAGCTACTTATTTGTTGACATTTTATGTGATATCGAATAATTAACCACGTATGTTAAACGCATTTATTAAGGAACTGGAAAAGCGCCCCACGATTACAGGGCTGTTCTCGCGTTTCAAAGACCTCTTCAAAATCGACAGCGACACTCACGCCGAATTCACCGACGCGGCCTTCGCTGCCCTCCTCGAATTCCTCGAAAAAGGGGAGGCCTCATATCAGAATCTCGCGGTCCAAGCGGCAGTACGATGGGCAGCATCCACTCAGAAAGTGAAACTTCGCAACTCCATCGACAAAAGGGGCTTTCTCACACCTTCCTGTCTGTGGGCGTACAGGCAGCTCAGGGGGTCACAAGACGAGTTGTTTCGAGACTATCCTTCTCTGGAGATGCGTTTCATGCAGGTCCTCCTTCTCAAGGAGGCCGACCCCGTGCAAGCGATTCCTTTTCTCATCGAAAATTTTCTGACCCGTAAGGAGGCCCCTGAGGAGTTGCGCACGGTATCCAGGCTCGGCATCCTTGCCATGCTCGACGCCGGGGTGGCGCCGGAACACATGAGAGAACTGCGGGGCCGCTATCCGGGAGTAGAAATTCTGCACCAGTGGCGGCCCGGAATGCCGCCGCGGCCGCCGGATTGGAGCCGGACGCCCCATTCTGGTCCTGTGGATTTTTATCAATTGGTGCGCTCGCTTAATGACATAAAGGAACTCTCGTCCCTCACGCGCACTGTCTATCTGCTTTCTCTTTTCTATGTTCCGGTAACGGAAAGAGAGTGGCGTTCGCTGCTGTTGAGCCGGACGGACCAGGTTTTTTTTCAGAGGCTGAGGCTCGCCGGAATTGTGGAGTCCCATAACGGGGGTTTTCTCCTGTCGTCTGAGACATCAAAACAGAATACTGTGCGCAAGTTTCTTTATGAATCGTACCCCTCCGCGAGAGAATCGACCCTGCGAAACAGGGAGGACAGGCTCAAGGAGGACCGGCAGAGGAGAGTCAGAAACAGCGAGTTGGACCGACAGGCGCTGGAAATGGTCCCGGAGGGAATCATTTGCGTTGATGGCACAGGACTGCTCTACTACATGAATCCCGCGGCAGAATCTATCCTCAACGCGAACAAGGAATTGCGCGAGAGGTTATTCGGAAGCGGCTCGATGGAGGAAGCCCTGAAGCGATATTCCAGAGAACGGGTCCTCTCACGGATCACCGCGTCGATGCGTGACGACGGCGACTCCACGGAGATTTTCGGAGACCGGATCGCTCTGGATAGCGGCGGCCAGAGATTCGAGGTGGAATTGGGCCCGCAGGTCGTGCTGCTCAGGGACACTACCGATCAGCATCTGATCAACAAGGAGGTGGGGGGCCTGTACCGTCACGAGCTCAAAGCGTCTCTTGACGTGATGGCAGTGGGCCTGGAGACGGCTTGTCAAGCCGTTAAGGAAGGCCGGATCGAGGACGGGTTAGATTTCTTGCAGGAGGTGGAGAACAAGAGGACCGAACTTGTCTCCATGCTCGAGGAGAGGATAGATTTTATCCGGTTGCATTCGGACGCGTTTCGGATTCGTCCCGCAATGGTAAATCTGAACCTGGTGGTGGACCACTGCGTCAACAACTACCGCGAGGCCGCAGCAGGTAGAGGAGTGGCCATCCGCTCGGACCACCTCCATAATCCGGCCATCTACGTTAGAGGGGAAGAACGTTTCCTAATCCGGGCGCTGGACAACATCATACGCAATGCAGTCAGGTTTTCGGAAGCGGGCAATGAGATCAAGATTTCCATCGGCGTCGAGGATTTTGAGGGATTCGCCAAGGTCCAGGATAACGGTCCGGGCATACCCCCGGAGAACCTGGGACGGATATTCCAGCTCGGATTCACCACCGGCGGCACGGGTCGAGGGCTGTACTTGGCCAGGAGAATCGCCGTAGCGCACGGTGGAAGAATCGAAGTGAGGAGCAAACCGGGGAGCGGCTCTTGCTTTACGCTCAGGTTGCCCCTCCTTACGGAGTCGTAGATGAATACTTGCCTGTCCGTCCTCGTCGCCGACGACGAGGCGATAATCCGGCGCAAGGTCTGCATGATGCTGGGCGACAAGTTCCTAGTCCAGCAGGTTGGTACGGCTCGGGCCGCACGGGACGCGGCCGAAAAGGGGTACGACGCGACCCTGTTGGACATTGTGTTTCCAGACGGAAACGGCATTGATATATGCCGAGAAATAAAGACGCGGGACCCGCACAGCACGGTTGTCATCAGCTCTTCAATGGAAAGCGTCGATGCGTGGAATGACGCTTTTCAGGCTGGAGCGGACGGGTACTTGGAAAAGCGGGAACTGCTGGGGCTGGACCCGAGAAAGCTTGCACTCATGATTACCAACCTGGTGGAACGCAATCGGTTGCGTCGCCAGGCGGAAGAGCTTAACCAACGACAAGCCGAGTTGCTCTCGGTGCTCTCCCACGATGTGAGAGCACCATTTCAGGCCCTGTTGGGCACAATTCAGGTTTTGAGAAGGAGTCAGGTCCCCTCGGAAGCTGCAGCCAACGTGGAGAGCCTTCATCAGTGTGCTCAAGATCAACTGGCGTTTATCAATTCGCTCCTGGAGTTACTCTCACTCGAGTCCGGGCAGGTGGGGCTGCGCCTCGTGGAACTGGATCTCAACCTGCCGGTGAATCAGGCAGCGCAGAGACTACGAGTGCTGGCCGAGGAAAAGAGCATAACGCTTGATCTGGATCTTCAGCCCGACATTATACGGATTCGGGGCGACCTGGGACGAATATCCCAGGTGATCAACAACCTCCTGACGAACGCTATCAAATTCACTCCTCCCGGAGGCACGGTAACTGTGAGGACGCGGTCCGCGACAGGGCGTGGCGCCAAGGCCGCAGAACTGGCGGTCCAGGACACAGGGATCGGGGTCGATGGAAAGTTGCGGGAAAAGATCTTCCAGCGCTTCCACCGCGGGCGAGAGTGCGGCACTCGAGGAGAACGCGGAGCAGGTCTGGGTCTTTCGATTTGCAGAGAAATTATGCAGCTCCACGGTGGAACGATTGAAGTCGATCCCGGGGTGTCAAAAGGGAGCAGGTTTGTAGCCCGATTTCCTGCCAGGCCGCCGGTAGATGGGGTCTTCTGCGAGGAAGACCTTGAAATCGCCGCGCGGTGCAGCACCTCTTAGTCGGGGAAGGGCAACAGAGTCGGCGGGCCGGCCAATTGACGAACCTTTGGCGGACATGCTAAGGGAAAAGCAATGGAATTACGGCGAATTTCATACCAATGCGGTTTCAAACATGTGAAATCAATTCATGACCCTGGAACCCTTTCAATGTCGTCAGGTATGAACAGGAAAACGGAACGGCCTTTTGTACAGTTCATGGCCCTGCCTCATTATCCTCACCGCGCCAGGACCCGCGGCCGTTGCGGCGAGGGAAGCCTCGTTTCCAGGCTCAGTCTCACGGGTGCATTTCTCCTTGCAATGGTCATTGTGGGGTGCCAACTCATTCCCACTAAACCCGACGCCCTGTTCGTTCTCTATAGGGACCGCATGAAGGCGGACAATGTTGCAGAAGCGCGCGATCTGCTTTCGGACGATTCCAGAGAGTTGGCGCTGAAGCTGGCCGCGGAGTACGGCTTGAGACAGCCTCCCGAAAATCTGGCTCTTTTTAATGTCCTGGACCCCGTGGCTACGCCGAATGTTGTCAGCTCTGATGATCGAAGTGCGATTCTCCACATGAGGACCCTCAAAGGCGGCCTGAGGTCCGTACACGTAGTGCGCAAGGATGCAAACGCGCCGTGGAAGATAGACATCACGAGGGATTTGAGGGCCCTTCAGACCTTCCTGCAAGCCAGAGGGGCGCTGGATATGATTCGAGAACAAGCCGGGGAGTATGCAGCTTCTTTGAAGGAATTCAACAGTCAGTTGGAGAGGATGGAAGTTACGGAACCCGTGCCTGCGGCCTCGGCTTCGCCGCCAAAGCCGCCGCCTGTCAAGAAGATTATCAAGAAGCCGGCGCCCAAGACCTCGGCCAAGCAGAAGAAGCAGGCCGAGTAAAGGAGTGCTTCGGCAGTTTCCTCACCCTTTCTCCGGGAAATTTTGGTTGACATGCGCCCACCATCCGTACAATATTAACAATTTAACATAACGACGGCTTTTCATCGAGGAAGCTCAAATGAGAGTAGGACTCAAAATCTTTTCCGGGAACTCGAATCCGCTCCTGGCCACGGAGATAACCCGGTATATGGGAATCCCTCTCGGCTCGGCCATGGTAGGTTCCTTCAGCGACGGGGAAATCCAGGTTGAATTCAAGGAGAACGTCAGGGGTATGGATGTCTTCGTAATCCAGTCCACCTGCCGGCCCGTCAATGACAACATAATCGAGCTCCTTATCATGATTGACGCTCTCAAGAGGGCCTCTGCAAGCCGCGTCACAGCTGTTATGCCATACTACGGTTACGCGCGGCAGGACCGAAAAGTGGCAAGCCGGGCGCCCATCACCGCCAAGCTTATCGCGGACCTCATAACCGCCGCCGGCGCGGACCGAGTGCTCACTATTGACCTCCATGCCGGGCAAATTCAGGGTTTTTTCGATATTCCCGTAGACCACCTTTACGCCGGGCCCCTGATGTGCGAAACCATCCGCCGGGAACTCAACACCCGTGGCATCACCGTGGTGTCTCCGGACGCTGGTGGGGTGGAGCGGGCCCGGGCATTTGCAAAGCGGCTCGGCGCCAGCTTGGCAATTATTGATAAGCGGCGATCCAAACCCAACGAGTCGGAAGTTATGAACGTGATCGGCGACGTGGCCGACCGCGACGCCATTATTTTGGACGATATGGTGGATACCGCGGGCACGCTGGTCAAGGCCGCGCAAGCGCTGGAAAGGGCCGGAGCCCACACCATCTACGCTTGCTGCACCCATGCGGTCCTCTCCGGAGAAGCGGTGGACAAAATCAACGCATCAAGCATCAGTAAACTGTATATGACCGATACGGTCCCAACTCTGGACAAACTTGAATTGTCTTCGAAGTTGCAGGTGGAGTCCATTGCGCCGCTGCTCGGAGAGGCAATAAGCAGAATTTATAGAGAGGTCTCCGTCTCGGAGCTTTTCCTATGATAATACTCACCAAAGGGCCCCGTCGGGCTGCCGAACCCGGCCGGCGAGGCGTATGCCGGAGGAAAAATGAATAAGATTGCACTCACCGTAACAAAGCGAACTGAAACCGGTAAAGGTCCTGCTCGTCGTCTTAGGGCCGCAGGAAAGGCCCCGGCTGTCCTGTACGGCAACAAGAAGGACGCCGTCGGACTTGCCGTGGATGTGCGCGATCTGCTGAAAGCCCTGGAAAAGGCGGGAAGCAACCCCATTTTCGATCTCCAGATCCGGGACAACGGTAGCACCACCACCAGCAGGGCCATACTGAAGGAGCGACAGGTCAGACCTGTGGACGGAAGCATCCTTCACCTGGACTTCCTGGAGATTTTGGCCGATCAGGCCATCGAGGTCACCGTGCCCCTGGAATTTCATGGAACGCCGGTGGGTGTTGAAATCGGCGGCGGCGAATTCCAGATCGTCACACGGGAACTTCGCGTCTCTTGTCTTCCGGATGACATCCCCAATCTGATTGCGGTGGACGTCTCCGGGCTCGAAATAGGGAAATCCTTGCACCTGCCGGATATTTCCCTTCCAGCGGGAGTGACGGCGCTTCAGGACGAGAACACTGTGCTCGCCGCCGTTGCCGCGCCCAGGAAGGTAGAAGAGGCAGTCGTCGAGGAGGCTGCCGAACCCGCGGCATCTTAGTAGGCTTTTACCCTCACCCTGTCCCTCTCCCACAAAAATGCATGTAAGGTAGGTGCGGGTTTGAAACCCGCACCTACTCGACATTAGAGGGCTGGGGTGAGCGGCCTTCCGGAATATTCCATTTCATACGAATTTGCGTTCAAGATGTTACGATGCGTCGGTGGGGGCGCACTCGTGTTAAAGAAGTGAAATACCGCGTCAACCGTGTAGACATCCCGTCCCAAACGAATTATGACCACTTCAGAATCCATGCGAATACTGGGATGGGAAGACTTGGGTGCAGCACCGCCTCCCATGATCCAAATCGGTTCATCATTCGTGCTTCCCACGCTCGCCATGAAAAACAATTCTGCGGTGATCAAGGATATGAGCAATAGGCTCACTCGTTTCATCGCCATTCCTCCAGGAATCCTATTTCCAGGCAGCCTTTGAATACCATAACTGTCCACACTCGCCGTTGGTATTGGAACTTGGATGAGGGGTGGAATCGATTCTCCAACACTGATTTCCGTCAAGAGCCCGGCCGCCGCACAAGCCATTGCCCATCTGACATCGATGCACATTTACGGTGAGTCCGGGAACACCCCCACGCTAAGTGTGTTCCCGTCGCCTCGCCCACCACTCCTTCACGTGCGACAACAGTGAGGTCAATTCCCTGCACTGGAACATATACGCAGAAAGAGCGAAAACCGCCAGCCCGCCTGCAATACAACCCGACAGCACCAGTAGGTTCTCCAAGGTAAGCCCGTGCGACCAGTCAGCCAGTCCCTTGCAGAAAAGAAGCCCGATGCCCATTACGGCCGAAGCGGCTGCGATTTTGCCTATGGAACGCGCAAAGGTCGCGGTAGGAAACTCCCCCAGGCGTCCGATTAGAATCGCGAAAAGCACAACCAGATTGAAAGCCGCCGCAAGCGAGGTGGCAAGGGCAAGACCGCCCTGCTTCATGGGGCCCATCAAAACCAGACCCACGACCAAGTTCACTACTACGGCCCCGATGGAGACCCAGACCGGTGTCCTGGTGTCCTTCATGGAGAAAAAGGCCTGGACCACTACCTTCAGCCCGGAGAAAGCCCAGAGCCCAACCGTGTACCAGAGCAGTGCGGAAGCGGTCTCCTGCGTGTCCAGGAAGGTGAACCGTCCTCGCTGGAAGAGCACCGATATCAAAGGCTCTCTCAGCAGGATCAGGGCCACTGAAGCCGGAATGATAAAGAAAGCGGTGACCCGGAGAGAAAAAGAGACCGACTGGCTCAGTCCACCCATGTCGCCGTTGCTTGCCTGGCGCGACATTGACGGAAGGACTGCCGTTCCCAAAGCAATGGCGAAGATCCCGAGGGGGAGCTCCACGAGACGATCGGCATAGTAAAGCCACGACACGCCGCCGGAGGGGAGCAGTGAGGCCAGAATTGTTCCTATCATCACGTTGATCTGATAGACCGCTCCTCCAAAAGCCGCGGGCACGAAGAGAACGCCGATCCTTTTCAGCGCTGGATTTCTGAAATCAAAATCAGGCCGCAGCCTCACGCCGACGCGGCTCAAGAAAGGGACCTGGAGCGCAAGCTGTAGTATCCCGCCTGCGACGACTCCCCAGGCCAGAGCGTACGTCGGGTCCACATTGAAAAGCGTGCAAAAGGCCGCTACACTGATAATCATGGATAGGTTCAGGATAATGGGCGCAGCCGCGGGCGCGGAGAAATGCCGCATGGAATTCAATACCCCGGATGCCAGCGCTACCAAAGAAATGAAGAATATATACGGGAACATAACGCGGGTAAGATCCACGGTTAGCGCAAACTTGGCAGGGTCCTTAAAGAACCCAAGGGCGATGACCCGAACTATCCAAGGGCTGAAGACAATACCGAGGATCGTCACCCCCGCGAGCACAATGGCAGCAAAGGTAAAAGCGGCCCTGGCAAGCCGCGCGGCCTCCGCGTCCCCGTCTCTCTGAAGAGTGTCCACGAAGGTGGGCACAAACGCTGCGGAGAGGGCGCCCTCCGCGAACAGTCGGCGGAGCAGGTTCGGAATTCGGAAAGCCACAAAGAACGCGTCCGCAGCCGGGCTGGCGCCGAGGAAAAGGGCGATGACCATGTCGCGAACAAAGCCCGTCAATCTACTCAGGGTGGTCCAAACGCCCACGACGCCCGCAGCGCGGGTCATGGCCCTTTGTTCCGAGATTGGTCCCTCACAGGTCTCACACGAAAACGGTTGACTTTGAATCCGGTTTTCTGCCATATAGAAAAATTCAGTAGAGGGCCGGTCGACCGCCTCGGTACGCGACGCGATCCGCCAAGGCCTTCGCGAGTTACTCCGAGATTCTCTTGCAAGGAGCAGTGAATGGCAAACCATGCGTCGGCGCTGAAAAGAATGCGCCAAAGCGAGAAAAAGCGCCTCCGAAATATGTCGTACAGGTCAAAGGTCAAGACAGCGGTGAAGAAATACCTCAGCGCGGTCCAGGAGAAACAAGAGGATGCAGGCCGGCTTCTGTCCGCAGCTATGGGTCTGCTCCAAGGCGGGGTATCCAAGGGTGTTTTTCACAGAAACACCGCCTCTCGGGCGATTGCAAGGCTGTCCAAGAAGCTTCCGGGGGCCTGACGAGGCACCAATCACGATCCCGGATCGCCCATTAAAATCCAGCCGGCCCAACTGGGCGGCTTCCCGCTGAACGAGGAATCCAGTCCCGCGGGCAGTTCCCTTGGGTAGCTCGAAATGGTGCGGCCCGGCGACACGCCTTCGGAAGCTTTCTTCAGCACTGTCTCCACGAATGGCTGCTCGTAGCCCCAGTTGGGGTCCGAATAGTTTACCATCGCCAGTGGCGCCCCTGCATAGAAAACCGCACTGCTGAAAAGTAGAGGCCCCTCGCCGGAGAGGGCTTCTCTGTCCTGAACATCAAACCACGCTATTGGTAAAATCACGAGCCTGGCGCCCAGAGGTGCGGCGAAAAGCCCCCTGGCCTCCAGACGGCGTCGATTGCGCTTGTCGGGAGAAAAGAAAAGGGAAGGCTGGTGATTGGGCCCCACCGAGTCAGACATGGAAAGCGGCACGGCCAGCACAGCGATGTCCTCGTACCTGTCCTTGAATTCCAGGAATCGATCAATCGTTGCCGCGGGGCCGACAAACACGTCGGATTTCTTAAAGGTTTTCTGGAGTCCCACAGCGATCTCCGACGGCTTCGGATACACACTGTTCTTCAGTATCAGCCTCTCGATCTTCTCTCCCTCGGACTCGTTCTGAGAGACTTTCTTCCGCAATGGACCCGTGCCCGAGGGTGCTCGAACATCTTCGTCAGGGATCCAAGGAATCGACTCGAAGAGCACTAAGTTAGCCGCAGAATCGGGAGAGGCGCTGTGCGTGGCTCCCTGGGTACGGATGAATCTGAGCGCTTCTGCGGACGGGATCAGAGATATAATGCGATCCTGTCCAAACGGACGATCCTCGGAATCCAGCATTACCGGGAAAGGCAGATACCAAAGAGACCGGTCCGGAATGATGAATACAGTGGATTTTTCGCTTGGAATTGGTGGCAGCTTGCCCAGCAAGGCCCGGTGGATTCGACGGCAGGGCTCCTTCCAGGCGTGCCCCAGAAAGGTGGAACTGCTCTCCGAAGCGAATTCTCTCAATTGATCTTGCAGGTTGAAGACTGCCGCATCGATTTCGACACGATTCACTGGGACTTGGTGGTAAACGGCGCTCTCCTTGGTGATGATCCCGGCTACCATGCGGTCGGACAGTAGGTTTATGTCGATGATCAGTTCATTCGCCCGCAGCACGTCCCGCCGAAGCTCCGACAAAGGCGGGGGCTGGGCTCTGCGGAGAGCTGCATAACGAGTCGAACTCTTCTGCAAAGACCTGCGAACCTCCGCGAGCTTCGATTTGAGGTCCTCCTCGATCTGCCGGCTGCCCGAGGAAGCCGTGTCTTGCCGCTGTTCCAGCAGCTTACGTAGGATGTGTGACTCGTCCTCCAGAAGGGATGCCGGTACGTCAAAAAACTCGATATTGCCTGCCTTCTTCAGAGAAATGCTGAGGCGGCAAAGCCGTCGCTTCTCCATGAGGTGAAAAAGGCGGCCGGCGACATCTTCTTGAATCTCGGCAAGGATAGGCCCCAGTAGCTTGGTGGCCATTTCTTCGAACACGGTGAGGCGTTGCTCCAGCTCTTTCAGGAGTGGATGACCCGGCGGGACCTCGTCCACCAGCGATTCGAAATAGTCCACTGCGCTGCGGTACTGAAGGATTGCGTTTTCCGTCTCTCCTGAAAGATAAAGTTTTCGGGCAGCCTTTATGTCTCGATCCAGTTTTTCAAAGAACGTAGTGGTGTCGGATTGCTTCTGCGGCGGTTCTTGCTGAGAACGTTCCTTGAGCAGCCACTGATACCTCTTGCCTCGTCCCTCGCCTTCCGCTGCCACCATGATCCGAGTCCGGGCGCCGTCCGGTCCGGATGTCTGCGATAGTCCAGGCCGGCCCAATTCCGATGCCGGGAGCCGTTCCGGCTGCAGACAGAATCCGATTACCAGAGCGCAGCTCATCAGCCACAGGGCAATCCGGTTCCGCAATACGACTTTCACCATGCCAAAATCACCGCCTGTTCCTGTTGCCGGGCGAACCTCCGACCGCTGTGCCTGCGTTATTTGTCGCTTGGTTCCGAGGCACAGCCATTGACCCACCATTCGTCATCTTTTTCCTCGAACCACCACGACGAAAAATCGGTATTGAGTATGCTCCTGGCCAGGCGTTTTCCGTCTTCGGTGCACAGCCTCCTGATAGCGGTGGCTATCCAGTCCCGGGAATATCGGTTTCCCAGATCTCCAAGCTCCTTGAGTTGCAGGATCATTTCTATCTGGTCAGCGTCGTGGGCGGCACGCGCCTCCGATGTGTCGCGGCGGTTGAACTCGTCTGTGAGTTCCCGTATCTCCTCACCAAAGGGCAGTTTTCCGGTCATGTCTCGTACTGCCGCTTTTTCGTCGGCTTTGACGTATTTCTTGTTCACGTAGTTGAGATCGCCGGTTCTCGCTTCGACCAGATCGTGAAACAGACACATTAACACGAGCCGATCCGTTGCCACCGTGCCCGACATCCGCCCCAGGACGTAGCCGATTACTGCGCACCGGAGGCTATGTTCCGCAACGGTCTCGTTGCCGGTCCCGAGAAACTGAAACCCCGAACGAGGAGTTCGTTTGAGCATACCGACCTCGAAGAGGAAGTCTGCAATTGCCTTCAATTCCACTGTGAAACCTCGCTTGCACATTCAGTCCAGGGTTCACTATCACGGATCGGCCCGCCTATCAAGGGGCTTGCCGCCCTTCCGGTGGCCCTTTGACCGAACTTATAATATAATGCCGAACCGGAGGACGTTCACATGGACTCCAGGACCCGCCAGTCCCGCGTCTCATCAAAGGCGGAGATGAAATCCGACGTGGATCTCGCTGAAGTCGCCTGCGATCTCTGTGGATCTCAGGACAACGTACTGTTGTTCGTGAAAGAAGGATTCCGTCACGTACGGTGTCAGAGTTGCGGGCTGGTGTTCGTCAATCCCAGGTTGGCGCAACACCTAGAGTTCCAGAAACAGGGCGGCACTGGTTCAATGGGAGAAGATGCGCTGACAGCGTCCCAACTCCGGCGGCTTCGATGTGAACTCGCCGAGCTGGAGCCATTCCGCAACTTGAATAGGATACTCGAAATCGGGGCCGGCAGAGGATGGTTTCTCTCAGAGGCTTCCGTACAGGGCTGGGAAACTTGGGCGGTAGAAGTGAACCGGGACGCGGCGCAAAGCCTGGCCGGCAGGAAGATCGACAGGATACTGGAAGATCCGGCGGAAACCTTCCATGCTCCAGGCGCCTCAGTGGACGTGGTGAGGGCGTGGGACGTCATCGAGCATCTGCAATCCCCTCGACAGGCTATGATCAACATCCACGGCGTTCTGAGGCGGGGCGGAGAGATTCGGCTGTCCACGACCAATTTCGCCTCCCTCTCACGGTGGGTAAACGGCCCGGAATGGGTATACCTCAACGGCTCGGACCACATCTTTCTCTTTGAACCCTGCAGTATCACGAGCCTTCTCGAACAGAGCGGGTTCTCGGACATTCGTATCCGGACAAGGTCCTTCAACCTCAGGCGAAAGCTTTATCATCCTGAGGGAGATCTTCCGCCGGGCGTTCCATTGCTCCGACCGTTCAGAAAGCTCATCGATGCGGCTGTGCAGGTTACGAGATTCGGCCACCAGATGATCGTGACTGCAATAAAGCGTGGCGTTCGACCGTAGTTCATGGGGAAGAAAAATTCGTCGGCGTGAAATTCTGTCGTGGCGAGGGGGAGCGGAGTTTGTTATTATGAAGTTTTTCGCAAAATGAGGCAGGAACATGATTAATCTTGACTTTCTGCTAGGATTATCTTAATTTATCAAATAGTTGATACGATAAGCTCAAGAGAGTTCTGTTGTCATGGAACCGATTCAATGTACCAACGTTCCCCCCGCATTACGGGCGGAGATCCTCACCGAGGCGCTGCCGTACCTAAGAGGCTTTCACGGCAAACGTATCGTCATCAAGTACGGCGGAAGCGCGATGACCGACGAGTTCCTCAAGAGGCGATTCGCTGAAGATGTCGCACTATTGCGCCTCGTAGGAATCAGACCGATCGTGGTTCACGGCGGAGGGCCCCAGATCGGAGCGCTCCTGAAAAAGATGGGCAAGGAGACCCGTTTCGTGCGAGGGCTGCGCGTGACTGACGAGGAAACTATGGATGTGGTCGAGATGGTGCTTGTGGCCAAGGTAAACAAAGACGTGGTCTCCATGATAAACCATTTCGGCGGTAAAGCCGTAGGCTTGTCGGGCCGTGACGGAGGCCTCATCAAGGCGAAGAAGGCGCCCCCTGCAAAATTGGCGGACACGGACGTCGATCTCGGACTGGTGGGTGAAGTGGAGAAGATAGATCCAGCCGTAATCGCGTCCTTGGAAGAGAGTGGATTCATACCCGTTGTGGCCCCGGTGGGCGCGGGCCCGGAGAACAAGCCATACAACATCAACGCGGATACTGCGGCCGGGGCCCTCGCCGCGGCCCTGAAGGCGGAGAAGTTCGTTCTCCTCACCGATGTTCCCGGCGTCTTGGATGCGGAGGGCCGGATGATCTCCAGTCTATCCGAGGACCAGGCCGCCGATCTGATTCGCTTCGGTACGGCCTCGGGCGGGATGGTCCCGAAGATCCAGTGCTGTCTGAATGCCCTCCGAGGCGGGGTCGCTAAGGCCCATATCATAGATGGGAGAGTACCGCACGCTCTCATACTGGAGATACTCTCGGACGAAGGGATAGGTACGGAGATCGTTCGAGACCAGGGGCCGGGACTGTGAAGGCCGTACCCGTTGACAAAGGATTTCGAGGAGAGTCGATCTCATGTTATCAGACGATTTCATTGCCATGAACAGGAAATACGTATTCAATACGTATTCTCGGGCGCCCATCATGCTCGTGGAGGGAAAAGGGTGCAAGGTCCGTGACAGCGAGGGACGGGAATATCTCGATTTCATAGCCGGCCTGGCTGCGTGCCCGCTTGGTCACGGTCACCAGGGGCTGGCTCGCGCTCTTGCGGACCAGGCTGGAAGACTCATCCATGTTTCCAACCTGTTTCATATCGAGCCTCAGATTCGACTGGCTTGCCTGCTGGCCGAGAACTCGTTCGCAGATAAGGTGTTCTTCTGCAATTCCGGCTCAGAAGCCAACGAAGGGGCTATCAAGCTGGCACGTCGGTTCTTTCACATCAGGGGTGAGTACGATCGCTATCACGTAATCACGATGGAGAACTCCTTTCACGGCCGTACACTTGCGGCGCTGGCTGCCACCGGCCAGACGAGGTATCGGAAGGGCTTCGAGCCGGAGATGCCTGGTTTTTCTCACGTTCCCTTCGGGGATGTGGATGCCTTGGAACGCGCGGTAAGCCCTGTCTTTACCGCCGCTGTCCTGATGGAGCCCATCCAGGGTGAGGGCGGTGTGAGGGTCCCTCCGGAAGGTTATCTGCGCAGAGTCAGAGAAATCTGTGACGACGCGGGGTGCCTGCTCATGCTGGATGAGGTCCAGACGGGCATGGGCCGCACCGGCAAGCTGTTTGCTCACGAGAACTACGGGATCGAACCCGACGTGATGACCGTTGCCAAGGGCATCGCTGGTGGGGTGCCGATGGGGGCTATGCTTGCCGCCAACAAGTTCGCGGAGGCCCTGGAGCCGGGGACCCATGCCTCCACGTTCGGTGGAAATCCTCTGGCCTGCGCTGCCGGTCTTGCGGTCTGCCAGGAGATCCTGTCAGACGGGTTCCTGGAAGAGGTCGCACAGAAGGGCGCATACCTGAGGTCCAGGCTCAATACCCTCGCGAGGGCGCACTCCGTCATCAGGGAAGTTCGCGGGTTGGGCCTGATGCAGGCGGTGGATCTTGACATTCCGGGGGCCAACCTTTCAGTTGCCATGCGCGACGCGGGGGTGCTCGTTAACTGTACTTCGGAAACCGTATTGAGGTTCCTACCGCCTCTCATAGTCACAAAAGAGGAGATCGACACGATGGTTGCGGTCCTTGATGAGGTCCTCACCAGCGTCGGGGGTGGTCTAGCGTGAAGGCTACAAGGCATTTCCTGTGTCTTGCGGACTGTTCGCGGGAAGAGATTCTCCGGCTGATTGATCGGTCCGCAGAGATTAAGAAAGGAATCCCGGGCAAAGGGACCCTACGGCCCCTCGAAGGGCGCAGCGTGGGGATGATTTTCGAGAAGCCCTCTACCAGGACAAGAGTCTCCTTTGACGTGGCTGTCTATCAGCTCGGGGGGCACGCCATCTTTCTGAACTGGAGAGACATCCACCTCGGTCGAGGCGAGCCTGTCAGGGATACTGCCAGGGTACTCTCAAGATATCTGGACGCTGTCGTGATCCGGACCTTTGGGCATCCGGTTCTCGAGGAGTTTGCCAGATGGTCCGCCGTACCCGTTATCAACGGGCTTTCGGACTTATTGCATCCCTGCCAGGTGCTTGCGGACCTGATTACTTTAAGGGAGGCAGGCCTCGACATTATCAACATGAACGCGGCATGGATCGGCGATGGCAACAACGTGGCCAATTCTTGGATAAAAGCCGCGGAAATCCTGGGTTTTCGCCTGACTCTCGCATGTCCGGAGGGATACGATCCCCAAGTGAATTACCAGGCGCCAAATGTGGTGCTAACTCGTGACCCGGTCGAGGCTATCCGCAACGCGGACGTGGTCTCGACGGACGTCTGGGCCTCAATGGGACAAGAGAGCGAAATCGTGGAGCGACAGCACGTTTTCCGGAGTTACCAAGTCAACGGTGAGCTCCTCCGGCAGGCCGGCAGACCGGTGTTCGTGCTCCATTGCCTTCCCGCTCATCGAGGTGAGGAGATAACCGATGAGGTCATTGAGTCCGAACGCTCCCTGGTATGGGACCAGGCCGAGAACAGGCTGCACGTCCAGAAAGCTATACTGGAGATGTTTGTGAGGGACTGATTCCCCTCTCTATTTCTCCATCCAATTGCCGGATAAGGATATGGAGAGTGGAGGGAGACAAAAACGCTAAGGTGAAAAGGAACTCATGGTCCCGTAGGGACATGCGATGATACAAATCGCCCGGGAGGCTTCGTGAGCGGAAAAAAGGTAAACAAAATCGTATTGGCATACTCCGGGGGTCTTGACACCTCCGTGATACTCAAATGGCTTATCGAGAATTACGAGTGTCCGGTGGTGGCTTTCTCCGCGGACCTGGGACAGGGAGAGGAACTGGCCCCCGTTGCCGAGAAAGCAATGGCCAGCGGCGCGGAATCCGTACATGTCATCGATCTGAAAGAGGAATTCGTTCAGGACTTCGTTTTTCCCATGTTCAGGGCGAATGCAGTGTACGAGGGCACCTATCTTCTCGGTACTTCGATTGCGCGGCCTTGCATTGCAGAGGCTCAGATGGAACTGGCGAAATGGCAAAACGCCGACGCAGTGAGCCACGGCGCTACGGGAAAAGGAAACGATCAAGTCCGTTTTGAATTGGCCTACCTGGCTATCAATCCCGACATCAAAGTGATCGCTCCCTGGAGGCTCTGGGACATGCGTTCCCGCTCCGATCTCATCGCATACGCGCGTGAAAAGGGCATCGTGGTGACCTCTTCGGTGGAAAAACCGTACAGCATGGATCGCAACCTTCTCCATTTGAGTTTCGAGGGCGGGATACTCGAAGATCCCTGGGCCGAGCCTCCTGCGGACATGTTCGTGTTGACCGCAGATCCGCGGGAAGCCCCGGATTCTCCCGAGGAGATTACCATAACCTTCCGGCAAGGAGATCCCGTGGCGGTTGACGGCAAGCCGCTGTCCCCCGCGTCTCTTCTGGCTCACCTCAACATCGCGGCGGGACGCCACGGTGTGGGTAGAGTGGACATGGTGGAAAACCGCTACGTTGGGATGAAATGCCGCGGGGTGTACGAGACCCCGGGCGGCACGGTGATTCACGCTGCCAGGCGGGCCCTGGAGTCTATTACCCTCGACAGGGAAGTCATGCATCTTAAGGACGAATGGATCCCGCGGTATGCGTCCCTGGTGTACTACGGCTACTGGTTTTCTCCTGAACGCAGGATGCTGCAAGCCGCGATAGACGAGGCGGCTCGTGAAGTCTCCGGCGACGTCAGGCTGAAGCTCTACAAAGGGTCGGTGATCGTGACCGGACGTAGGTCCGACCGATCGCTGTACGACGAGAGATTCGCGACGTTTGAGGAGGACCGAGTATATTCGCAGGCTGACGCGGACGGATTCATACGGCTCAACGCGTTGAGGCTGCGGATACGGTCCCTCATGGAGCGCCGGGGCAAATAGAGCCTGTCTCAAAACTCACGATTTCAGCACGCCATCTGTAGGGGCGGTTCGTGAACCGCCCAAAACCAGGGCGCTTCTCGAAGCGCGCCGTGCATGAGAAAGATGGCAGGCCATAATTTTGAGAGAGTTCCAATAATACAGGGTAACGACTTCCTCAGGCAGGACAACCTCGTGGTGAAGAGTGGAAAGAAGAAAGTGCGGTCGAGCGGAGAACAGTCTTCAGGTATCCGGAAGGGACGGTTCGCTACAGCCATGGATCCTCTGTTCGCCCGTTTCAATGCTTCCATCGCCTTTGATCGACGTTTGGCAGCCGAGGACGTTCAGGGCAGCATCGCCCACGTTCGAATGCTCGGAGCGCAGGGCATTGTGACGCAAGAGGAAGCAAACGCCATCGAAAAGGGGCTCCTTTATGTCCTCAAGGAAATAGAGCTGGGTAAGCTGCAATTTCGCGAGGAACTGGAAGACGTACATATAAATATCGAAGAGGCCCTCCGAAGCAGTGCGGGTTCGGTCGCGGGCAAGCTCCACACAGCGAGGAGCCGCAATGATCAGGTGGCTCTGGATCTGAGGCTCTATCTGAGAAATCAATCCGCCCTGGTGATGTCAGACCTGGTCGGCCTTATGGCAGCGCTGACCGACGCCAGCGAAGTGAACATCGATTTGGTGATGCCGGGATACACGCACTTGCAGAGGGCGCAGCCCGTGCGCCTGGGGCATCACCTGATGGCTTACTTCCGGATGTTTCAACGGGATTGGCAACGCTTTTCAGACTGGCAGGGCAGGGCAGACGAGATGCCGCTGGGGTCCGCGGCTTTGGCCGGAACCACGTTCTCTATTGATAGAGAACGCGTCGCTAAGGAGCTGGGATTCTCGCGAGTGAGCGGCAATTCCATGGACGCGGTTTCAGACAGGGACTTTGTCGTGGAATTCACTTTCTGTGCTGCGATGGTCATGATGCACCTCTCGCGCTTTGCAGAAGAACTGATCCTCTGGTCCTCCGCGGAATTCGGGTTCTGCTCTCTTCCGGACGAGTTCTGTTCGGGGTCCAGCATCATGCCGCAAAAGAAAAATCCCGACGCGTGTGAACTTGTCCGCGGCAAAACCGGCCGCGTGTACGGCGATCTGATCTCGCTGCTGACAATGCTCAAAGCCTTGCCGCTCACCTACAACAAGGACCTTCAGGAAGACAAGGAGCCCGTGTTCGACGCTGTGGACACCGTGAGAGGGTGCCTCGGGATCATGGCGGGACTGGCGCCTCGAATAGAGTTCCGCGGGGACAGGATGCTTGAGGCGGCTTCTGATCCGACTCTCGCGGCCACGGATCTCGCTGATGGGTTGGTTCGCCAGGGTGTCCCATTTCGCGAGGCCCATGCCAGGATTGGAGCCATGATTGGAGGCCGACCCTCGGGAAGCGGGAAGAGGAAAAGGGCCGAGGCGCTTCCTACCCCGGAGGACATGACGGAGGCAAGGTCCCACCTAGGCGGCACATCGCGGGACAGGGTCCTGGACCAGATCCGCGAGGCAAGACGTTTCTTGAAGGCCCGGAAGACAGCCGGCAGTTCACGGAGCGGTTAGCTTCGCTCCGGAGGCCGTCGCACCGGAATTAGGAAGTAGCAAGGGTGAGGAGTTTCATTGGTGGAATTTGGGTTCTCGCTCTCTTCGTTGGTCTTGCAGGGTGCGGATTTAAGACCAATCCCAGGCCGGCAACCGCGACGATTCCCGGTGAGGTGGGGCTTGTGAACGCATACGGCCATGCGGACAGGGTCGTGTTGAAATGGGATGTTCCCCTTCAGAATACCGACGGCTCTCCGTTCACGGACGTTTCCGGGTTCAAGGTTTTCAAAAGGAGTGAAAAAATCGGAGAAGAATGTGAAGCTTGCGTGGAAAAGAGAAAACTCCACGCCAATGTCGATTTCCAGAATCCCGTGAATGCGGTGATAGACAAGGGAGAAGTCGAGTACACTGACAAGTCCGTCACCCCCGGCCTTACGTACTCGTACTCGGTGAGTGCGTACAATCTCAAAGGCAGGGAAGGCAAGCCCAGTCCTGAAGTGGATGTGGTGTTCGACGAACCGCCCGCTCCTCCCGGAGGTTTGCGGTCGAGGGTTGACTCCAAGGGCGTTCGCTTGGAATGGGAAGGGCCCTTGCACGCTACTGCGGTTAAGAACTACCGAGTGTACCGGGGCGCCGCGGATAATCCCGATCAAATGAAAGCCATAGGCGGGACCACGAATGGAGAAACCTCTTTTCTAGACAATAGTGCTCCACGGGACGCGACTCATTACTACCGTGTGCGGTCTTTCAAGACAAACCGCGGGGTCTCTTTGGAGTCTTCGGAATCCTCCGCTGTCAAGGTCCGTGTACCGGCCGTCCTGTGGGACCCCCCCGAGAAGGTGAACACCCTGTCTACCCGTGACGGAATAACAATATGGTGGGATAAGGTAAACATCGAACGCAATGAGACACGGTACAATATATACCGTTCGGAATCGGACAAGTTGTTTGAAAAGATCAACCGCGAACCGCTTGCCGAGCCCAACTTCAACGACAAGACCGTCGTGAGGGGCAAGACATATCGATACAAGGTGACAGCCTTCCCAAGGGACAAGCCCGAAGACGAGTCGGGTGGGGCAGGCTCGGAAGTGGTGAAATATACTCGGTAGTCAGGTGGCCATGCATCATTTTCACTATGTCAACGAACAACTGTACTGTGAGAACGTCCCATTGGAGCGAATCTGTGACGACGTGGGGACACCCGTTTTCGTGTACAGCAGGGAGACTCTGGAACGGCATTTCAAGATCTTTCAAGAGCCTTTCCGGAACGTGGAACATATTATCTGCTACTCGATGAAGGCCTGTTCCAATCTCGCCATTTTGCGGGTTTTCGCAAACATGGGAGCAGGCGCGGATATCGTGTCGGGCGGTGAGCTGTACAGGGCCATAGCCGCCGGCCTGGATCCTGCCCGAATCGTCTATTCCGGTGTAGGCAAGAAGGCCTCCGAGATGGACGAAGCGCTGAATGCAGGGATACTCATGTTCAACGTCGAGTCCGAGCAGGAGCTGGCCCTGCTGGACGAGAGAGCCCGGGCGCTCGGCAAGAAGGCTCGAATCGCAGTGAGGGTGAATCCCGATGTGGACCCGCTGACTCACCCATACATCGCGACGGGGCTGAAGAAAAATAAGTTCGGAATTGACCTCAAGCGATCTGTGAAGCTCTACCGTAAGGCGAGAGAGATGAAGGGCATCGAACCGATCGGTGTTGACTGCCACATAGGGAGCCAGCTCACGGAACTGTCGCCTTTCATGGAAGCCCTGGAAAAACTGCGAGAACTGGTCGAGGGACTGCGCGCGGACGGCATCGATGTGCAATATCTCGATATAGGAGGCGGGCTCGGCATTCCATACGAGGATGAGGAACCGCCACGCCCCGCGGACTATGGCGCGGCCGTGGTGGAGAAGATCTCGGATATGCACGTGAAGCTCATCCTGGAGCCGGGGCGAGTCCTTGTGGGCAACGCGGGAGTGGTGGTCACTCGCGTCCTTTATCAAAAAGAGGGAGCGGATAAACGCTTCATCATCGTGGACGCTGCCATGAATGATCTAGTGCGGCCCAGTCTATACAACGCGTATCACTCGGTCTGGAAAGTAAACCGAACCAGGGCGTCGGGAAGTCCCAATGACAGAGTGATCGCGGATGTGGTCGGCCCCATCTGTGAATCCGGCGATTTCCTCGCCAAGGCCAGGGATATGGCTGCGGTGCAGTCCGGAGACCTCCTGTCTTTGATGAGTGCCGGAGCTTATGGCTTTTCCATGTCCTCCAATTACAATTCACGGCCTCGAGCAATCGAGGTGCTGGTCGATCAGGACGAGTATTTTGTCATTCGCGACCGAGAGACCTATCAGGATCTTATTCACGGGGAGCGCATCCCTTCGGGCCTTCTCCAATCAACCTGAAAGGAGGACAGAATGTTTTCAGGGACCTTTACCGCCATAGTTACCCCCTTCAAGGATGGCCTGGTGGATGTGGACGCTCTGAAGAAACTCATCCGTTTCGGTATAGACGGCGGCGTCACGGGATTCATTCCGTGCGGCACGACGGGAGAATCGCCCACTCTGACCCACGAAGAACACAACAGGGTGGTGGAGATCACCGTCAAAGAGGTAGCCGGCCGAGTCAAGGTCATTGCCGGCACGGGCTCTAATTCCACTTCCGAGGCAGTATCCCTCACCCGCCATGCGAAACTGGTGGGAGCGGATGCAGCTCTCATGGTGTCGCCCTATTATAACAAGCCTACACAGGAAGGTCTGTATCAGCATTTCAAGACGGTAGCCGAAGCCGTGGACATTCCGATAGTGCTGTACAACATCCAGGGCCGAACATCGGTCAACATTGACAACCATACCGTGCAACGACTGTCGAGAGTCCCGAATATCGTGGCAGTGAAAGAAGCCTCAGGCTCCATACTCCAGATGAGCGAAGTGATCCGGCTGTGCGGGCGCGATTTCGATGTGCTCTCGGGAGACGATCAGATGACCTTTCCTTTGATGGCTCTCGGAGGCAAGGGAGTGATCTCGGTGGTGAGCAACATCGTGCCGGACAGGATGTCTGCTATGGTCCGAGACATGCTGGCGGGCGAAACGGAAAAGGCCAGGACTGCCCATTTTGATTTGTTCGAACTGTGCCAGGCAATGTTTGTCGAGACCAACCCGATTCCGGTCAAGGCTGCTCTGGGTTTGATGGGCAAGATCGTGCCGGAGTACAGGTTGCCGCTATGTCCGCCGTCTGAGGCAAATCTGGAGAAGCTGAAGACGGTCCTTGAGAAATACGATCTCATTTAGAAGGGAAACTGAGGACCATGAAAATTGCCGTAAGCGGCGCGGCCGGACGGATGGGAAAGAGGATATTGGCGCTGGCCCACGAACGCCCTGACATGGAAATCTCGGGCGCTCTGGAGACATCCGGCCACCCTGCCATTGGCAAGGATGCGGGAGAAGTCGCGGGCATCGGTCAGATAGGCGTTCCCATTTCCGATAATATAAGCGAGGTCGTGAAAAACTGTGACGTATTGATCGACTTCTCGGCTGCGACCGCGTCGGTTACCCACGTCGAGGCCACGGCTGCCGCGGGCAAGGCCATTGTGGTGGGGACCACCGGCTTCTCGGAGGATCAGAAGCGGCAAATCAACCGGGCCGCGGCATCTACCAGGTGCCTGATCGCCCCGAACATGAGCATGGGAGTGAACCTCTTGTTCAGTCTCGTGGGAAAAGTGGCCGGAGCCCTGGGAGATGAGTACGACGTAGAGATCGTCGAAGCTCATCACAGGATGAAGAAGGACGCCCCGAGCGGCACTGCCCTCAAGCTGGCGGAAGTAATCGCGAAGGCCCTGAAGAGAGACTTGGCCAGCGACGCAGTGTACGGGAGGCAAGGCTTGGTAGGCGAGAGGAAGCCCAGGGAAATCGGCGTGCTGGCAGTCCGCGGAGGCGACATCGTGGGCGAGCACACTGTGAGCTTCGTGACAGGCGGCGAACGCATCGAATTGGTCCATCGCGCCCATAGCCGCGACGCATTTGCAAGAGGGGCTTTGCAGGGAGCGTCATGGCTGATTTCCAAGCCGAACGGTATCTATGACATGCAAGACGTTCTCGGTCTGAAGGCAAGCAAATGAAACTCGCTAGGTTCAAGGCACACGGCTTGATCTGTATTGGTCGTATAGAGGACGCAGTCATCCATCCGGTGGGACCGGAGGCGCCTCCACGCGAATACGCTCTGGAAGAAGTACAATTGCTTCCCCCATCGGAACCCACCAAGATCGTGGCTGTCGGATTGAATTACAGGGACCATGCTCAAGAACTCGGTCTGGCCATTCCCGAGGAGCCGCTGATTTTTATGAAGCCATCCTCTAGCGTAATTGGACCCGGCGACCCCATCGTCATTCCGCCGCAGAGTGTTCGGGTAGACTTCGAGGCAGAGCTGGGAATAGTGATCGGCAGGACAGCGTACAGAGTGTCCTTGGAAAACGCGTCCGATCATATTCTTGGATTCACCTGTCTGAATGACGTCACAGCGAGAGATCTGCAGAGTAAGGACGGTCAATGGACCAGGGCCAAGAGCTTTGACACCTTCTGTCCAGTCGGCCCGTGGGTGGAGACACAAATCGATCCCTCCGGCCTCCAAATCGAACTCTACCTGAACGGAGAGCTAAAGCAGAAATCAAGGACATCAAACCTTATCTTCGATCCTTTCCGGTTGGTGGAATTCATTTCGGGAATCATGACTCTTTTTCCGGGCGACATCATCGCCACGGGAACTCCGTCGGGAATTGGTCCCATGGTCGCTGGAGACACCGTCGAGGTCCGTATCGAGGGAATAGGATCTCTAATAAACAAGGCTGTGAGCGCTTTGCTATGAGTCCTTCGGTTTACATCGGCTTCGGTTCCAACCTTGGTGACAGGTACGGGACTTTTCGCGAAGCTGTCCGACTCCTGGACAGTCTTCCGCACACTGAGGTCAGGAAATGCTCCCGGATGTACGAGACAGACCCGCTAGGTCTGACCGACGAAGGCTCAAAGTTTTTTAACGCGGTGATTCATCTGGAAACCGGACTGGGGGCGCTGGAATTGTTCGCCGCCACTCGAGGGATCGAACTGACGCTTGGAAAGCCTTCCACCCATTGCAGCGACCATTCCAGGCTCATTGACCTGGATTTGCTCCTTTACGACGAGGAACGGATCTGTCGGGATGGACTGGAAATCCCTCATCCCAGAATGCACGGCCGCGGTTTTGTCCTGGTTCCGTTGGCGGAGATTGCTCCTCAGGCATGGCACCCGGTTAGCGAGTGCAGCGTAGCGACCCTGTTGGGTCGCTTGTCTGCCGATGAACTCCACGGGATCGTGCCGCTGGAGGGATCTGTGGAGGCGGCAGAGTAACATGGTGGTCAGGCTGCTTCTTATATGTCTGGCGGCTTACGTCGCTGTCAGGTTAGCGGCTCGGGTAATTCGATACCTTGCAGCCGCTCCAAGACGCGAAGCCGTGGTAGGACCTGAGAATAGCACAGCCACGAGCGAGATGATTCAAGATCCGGTCTGTGGAATGTATGTTCCCGGCCATGAGACCATCACTGCCGTCAGCAATGGCCAGGTGGTCCACTTTTGTTCCGAGGAGTGTCGCGACAAGTTCGTCAATGATCGGGTGCGAAGGCCATGACTGGCAAGAATGAGACTGCAAAGATCCTGATCGGAGATGATTCGGAGATTCTGAATAACATCCTGCGAGATCTGTTCGAGGAAAACGGATACGAAGTAGTTCAGGCCTTTGACGGAGCGGAGTGCAAAGCGGTCTTCCTCAAAGAAAACCCCGATGTTGTGTTCATTGACATTCAGATGCCGAAGATCGATGGCCTCGAGGTGCTCCGATATGTCAAAGACAGATCACCTCGAACACTGGTAGTGGTAATGACAGGAGCTGGCAGCGAGCGGACCGCTGTAGAGGCGATGAAACGCGGCGCAGCCGAATATATCAACAAGCCGTTCGGCCCGGACGAGGTGGTGGACCTCGTAAAGAGGCTTTTGGATAACCGCCGTGTAGGTGAAGAGACTGTCAGGCTCAAAGATCAATTACGGCGCCGAGATCGTTATTTGGCGGAACTTACCACCATCATAAACGAGGCCCTGATAACCACTGACGCCAAGGGAAGGATACAGTTCATAAATCGCGCTGCCTCGGACCTCTGGGGATACTCCAAGGAAGACCTCAAAGGAAAGGATATCCACTTCTTGATCCGTGGTGAAGCCGGAACGCTCCTGTATAGGAATCTCGTGAAAGACACGTTGCGCTCCGGTAAGGTCGAGGGAGAGTTCCACTTCAGGAAAAAGGACAGAGGGACATTTCCCGGCTATCTTTCGACCTCGGTGATAAAAGAAGACAATCGTGTGCGGGGAATCGTCATCGTGGTTGCCGACCTCACGAGGCTAAACGAGGTCGAACGGCGTCTTAAGCAATCCGAGAAGCTGGCCTCGCTGGGCAAAGTCGTGGAGGGTGTAGCTCATGAAGTGAGGAATTGCCTTACGTCCCTTGGAGGGTTCTCGCTTCGGCTCGCCAAAATGACCTCGGACGACCCTACGTGCGTTCAATACACCAGAATCATTTTGGATGATGTCTCGAGACTGGAAAAGATGGTGCAGACCATCGAGGAATACGTGCGATTTTCGAAGCGTTACTCGTTCCATTTCGTCAAAACCGAACTACCCCCGATCATCGAGAAAGCCCGGGACAGGGCCGTTCAGAAGATGACGCCATCACACGCGCAGTCGGTCATCTTCTCGATGGATGTGGACAAGACCCTACCCCAGATCAGCGCGGACCCGGGCGCTCTGGAAGACGTCTTTTTCAATCTGATCCTGAATGCGTACGAAGCCATGCCCAATGGCGGGCGCTTGAAAGTGACGTTGAATAACCGTAACTCCGCCATCTCGGTCCTCTTCACGGATACCGGTGTGGGAATAGACAGCGAAGACCTCGGCGAGATCTTCAATCCCTTTTATAGCGGCAAGACGGTTGGAGCCGGAATGGGCTTGAGCAAGGCGTATCTTCTTGTCGAGGAGCATCGAGGAACCATTAATGTCAGTTCGCAACCGGGCAAAGGCTCAACGTTCGAAGTGCTGCTGCCGGTGGAGAGGCTACTGAGCGGCGTGTATCCCTGGGAAGCGTTCACGGGAGCGGTCCCGCCGGGTTAGAGAGTACGTCGGAATGCTGTTTCCCGCCCCCTCTATGTCTTTCCCCGTCCACCGAGGGAGATAAAGAGGAGGGAGGAGTGATGGGTGTACCGGAGGAGTTGTATGGCGCGGAGTATGTTGACGACATTTCTCGGCCTCCTGGTGACTTCAGTGGTCTTGGGAACATCGGCCCCTGTGGAAGCTGACATTTACGTTCGCACCCACCAGGACGGCCGAAAGGAATTCACCAACAGGCCCTCCGGACCTGGTTGGGTCTTTCACATGACCGAGTCCGGTTACGAGCCGGTGATCCGCTTCGCAGTAAAGGGGCAACCGAGGAGCATCGACGACATTGTCTCCGAGATCGCAGAAAAATTCGCAATCGACGGCAACCTGGTCAAAGCTATCATTAAAGCGGAATCCAATTGCAACGCCTCGGCCGTATCTTCCAAAGGGGCCCAAGGCCTTATGCAGCTCATGCCGGCGACGGCCAAGAACCTCAATGTGAGCAAGCCGCTCGATCCCAGGGAGAACATAATCGGCGGCGTCAAATACATAAAGGGCCTGATGGCTTCATACGGAGACCTGAAATTGGCTCTGGCAGCATATAATGCCGGGCCCGGAGCGGTGCAGAAATATGCAGGTATCCCCCCGTACCGGGAGACCATCAACTACGTGACAAAGGTTATTCGCTATTATAAAGAGTTCAAGGATGATCCCAAACTTCGAGTGGCCGGGGGTTGATCCGGTCCGGCCGGGAACGCTATGACAAGACATTTGCCTAATTTTCTAACACTGGGGAGGCTGATATTGGTGCCACCGATAGTCATCCTCCTGTTCTTCCCGGGGAAATACCCGTCCGCGATGGCCGCGGTCATATTCCTGATTGCGTCGCTAACCGATTACTTCGATGGATGGATTGCCAGGCGATTCGAGGTGGAATCATCTTTCGGCCGGTTTCTGGACCCTATAGCCGACAAGGTGCTCGTGGCGTCCTCCTTGATCATGCTTATTGCTCTGGGCCGAGTCCAGGCCTGGATCGTGATGCTGATCATTTCGCGAGAGGTAGCCGTCAGCGCACTGAGGGCCACCACAAAGACCTGGGACACGACACTGAAACCCAGCCGCGTTGGAAAACTGAAAACCGTATTTCAATTTGCCGCCATCGTGCCCTTGATCGTTCATTACGAGTACAACATGCTCATCCCGATTGACTTCCATCTGCTGGGGACAGTTCTGATATATGTGGCCCTGGTGCTGACAATTTGGTCGGGAGTGGATTATTTCGTGCGCTTTTACAGAGAGTACGAAATCCGGGAAGACACCGAAGGCCCGTAGGCACGCCGGTGGAGGAACAGCGCACAGCCAGAGGGCTCCGGTGAAGCCAGCACACGGCCTGGCGCGTCCGCCCAACTCATGGGGTCACTCTGTCCGGTCGTTCATGCGTACATGAGACGACGTCCTTTAGGCTCAGGAACAGGGTCGCCAAATTCCCGAGCCGTATCGATCCATAGCTGGATGGCGTCTTTTATGTTCTTGAGCGCCAATTCCTCAGTCTCTCCATGGGCCATACAGCCCGGCAGTTCCGGCGCTTCGGCAACAAACACTTGGTCTTCATTGCTCCAGTAGATGATAATTTCATACCTCTGCATCTTCCGGTTCACCTCCCAGCTTGTACTTAAGTATCATATTCCGAACCTGCCGCACTTGATAAACTTTGGCTTTTCCATCATCTCGTTGGAGGTTGACCTTTTCTTCGATGCCTGCTTTCCTGAAGGTGTGATGGCTCCCCCGAATACGTTCCTTAAAACCCAACGGCGATAGCAGTTGGCACAGATCATCGAATCCGACATTTGCGTCTGACGTGCCCCTCAAAATCCGAAACAACAACTTCTCATATTTTCCCATTTCATTTAACTCATAGTAGCAATTCATCAATTCCATGCAAACGGGATTTGGCAGAACGACCGAGATCGGCGGAGATGAAAGTCTCTGAAGGATTAGTAAGTGGCGGAGGGAGAGGGATTCGAACCCCCGGACCTTTCGATCAACGGTTTTCAAGACCGCCGCCTTAAACCACTCGGCCATCCCTCCGAGGCTGATGCTAATCCATACGTCAAAGCCGTGTCAAGACGATGAGCCTTCGGAGAAGCAAACCACCAATTTCTCGGCCTCGGTATCGAACTCCACAGGCGCGGCGTTCGGAATGGTCAGGTTCGGAAGCGTGTGGCCGTGGGGGTAGCCCGTGATCACCGGAATGGGATTATCCGAAGTGAGTTCCATCACGATCCGCTGCGCCTCGTCCAGGATGCTCGTTCCGTCAGGCCCCAGGAAGTGTCCCAGTACCATGCCGGCCACGGAATCCAGTATTCCGGCCAGTTTCAATTGGATCAACATACGGTCTACGCGGTACGGGGGTTCGCCGACTTCTTCGAGGAGCAGTATCGCGCCTTGATAGCAAGGGCAATATGGTGTGCCCAGAAGCGCCGTGACGAGCGACAAACATCCCCCTAAGAGCGCTCCCAGAGCGCGGCCGTGCCTGAGGACCTGAAGCCCGGGTTCCGGCGGCCAGAGATTTCGGCCGTCCAAGGGACTCGTCAAGGCCTTGATCAACCATTGCTCGGACAGTGGATCTAGCGTTTGCCCGACTTGCCCGGCAATCATCGGACCCGAAAGAGTGACCAGTCCGCAGCGTTTATAAAGCGCGAGCTGAAGCGCAGTCACGTCGCTCATCCCCAGCAGCAGCTTCGGATCGGCCGCCACCGCATGGTAATCCACGGTACGGAGCAGTCGCATCGTTCCGTACCCTCCTCTGGCTAACATGATCCCTCTCACCCGCTGATCCTTGAGCATGGAGTTCAAGTCGCGGCATCTCTGATCGTCAGTTCCGGCCAAATATCCGTTGCGCTCATTGATGTGACAACCTGTGACCGGCCGCAAGCCCGTTCGTTCGAGGAATTGAATCCCCGCGTCCAAAATCGTCGGATCCGGGGGGCCCGCTGCGGCCACGATCCCGACCGAGTCGCCGATGTGGAGGGGAGCAGGGACGAGGAGGTTTCTCTCTGAAGGTGGCTTTGATGCCATGGACTCTCCGATGCACTGTGAATCAAACCGGAGGAAACGGCCGTGTATGTCGCTTCGCTGTATTGCCGGGACCCTTGCCGCAGGGAGACAATAGCCGGACCTGCGGCAGTATTTCCACCTTTTTCCGACGGTGTCTCCACTAAGATGCGGTTGCCTGCACCTGGCATGGATGCTAGAATCGGGCCGCGAGGAAAACCATGTCTGTAATCCTACACGTGGAGGACGAGGGGTCCATACGGCTCCTGTACAAGGAAGTCTTCGAGGAACTCGGCCACAAGGTCGTCCAGGCTGCCAGCGCGGAAGAGGCTCTGGGCATGCTGCGTGACAAAGCTCCGGACCTGATAATCCTCGATTTGAAGATGCCGGGGATGGGCGGGAAAAGGTTCCTGGAGAAATTCCACAAACTAAAACACAAAATCCCTGTGGTTGTCAGTACGGCCTATCCCTATTTCGAGGGAGACGCGGCTGCGCTCAACGCCGACGCGTACATCGTGAAATCAGGTGACATGGCTGAACTGGTGAACACTGTGGAGAGCTTACTAAAAAAATGAAGCCGTTCCGTCATCGGTTCCGCTTTACCGGTTCTGCTATTCGGGTAGCCTCCCGGTCTGCTTTAGGGCCTCATAGACTATGATCCCGGCTGATGTGGATAGATTGAGGCTACGAACCTGATCGAGCCTCACAGGGACCCTGGCTATCCGTTCGGGGAATCGTTCGAAGACTTCCGCCTGAAGGCCGGCGGTCTCGGGGCCGAAAACGATGTAATCGCCCGGTTCATAACGCAGCCTGTGATACGGTTCTCCTCTCTTGCTGCTGGTCAGCACGATCCTGTCCGGATCGACTCGGGCCAGAAACTGCTCGAGATCTTCCCAGATCAAGACATCAACCTTCTCCCAGTAGTCGAGACCTGCTCGTCTCAGGTACCGGTCATCCAGATGAAATCCTAGGGGCTTGACGAGATGGAGACGCGCTCCTACAGCGCAGCACAGTCTGCCTATGTTACCGGTATTGGGCGGGATTTCGGGACGTACCAGCACCACGTTCAAGGTAGGGTCCATTTGCTCTGTCCCGGATTGTCTCAACGGAGCGCCTCCAGCACCAGTCGGCCGGCGTCGGTAATGTCCGGGTCGGGTAGGCTTCCGGCAACGGCCGGATCGTTCACGATCACGAATGCGTCGTCATGAGTGTGCATTCCTGTAAATATGTCAGTCATAGTCGGAGAAAACACATTCAAGGCCGCTTTCACATCATAACCGCGTCTAGGCACTACGACCAGGTCTGGAGCGAAAGACGTCATTTCTCCACTGTAAATCTCTTCCCGATATAGTACCTGCTCGAACAGCCGCGCGTCCGACGCGTCGGCGTCCTCCATTATTCCCACGTGGGAGAGGCTCATAGTCTCAAGGTCGTTCTTGAGCTTCTCCCGCACTTCAACGGTTTCCGTCGGAGAAAGGGCCCCGCGTCGAAATCGGTCCTTTGT